>Ga0307508_10000520_pt1 | contig 45848 bp, 51 predicted proteins | sample 9_EM_MG_FD_203089 | JGI IMG/M metagenome (GOLD analysis project Ga0307508, IMG submission 203089) | Populus trichocarpa ectomycorrhiza microbial communities from riparian zone in the Pacific Northwest, United States - 9_EM | ecosystem: Host-associated > Plants > Roots > Unclassified | place... | reverse complement strand
CCGTTGGGCCCCTCGTCGGGGCCGGGGTGCGGGGGCGTGGGGGGGGGGGGGGGGCGGGGGGCGGGGGGGGCCCGGGCGCGCCGCCCCCCCCCCCCCCCCGGTTTTTTTCTTTTTTTTTTCTCACATTTTGCTTTTTTTTCTTCTTCTTTTCTTTCTTTGCCTCTCTCTCTCTTTTTGCCCTGTCCTTTTTGCTCTTCCATTTCTGCCCGACTTGCACTTCTCTGCGCTGCGCGCTGCACTGCACCCCGTCCGTGTCGAGTCGTGTCGTATGTAAGGTACATACTCGAGCCCTGTCGGTATGTAGGGGATGGGAAAGGAGGCACCGGGGGGGGACGGGTGAAGGAAAACGGAGCGGTCACCACGGACAGGCACGACCAGACGGGCGAGTGAGACGTCGTGCGTTGCGGGACGGAACGGCCCCGCCGCCATCACCAGCGCCAGCAGAAAAACACAGCTCGACACACGCCAGTGCAACACGTGTACACATAGATATCCCGCCGCTGCCAGCCCCGAAGATCCAGATCGTCACACACACCTCCCTGTAGATAGATACATAGATAGATAGATAGATAGATAGATAGATGTCCCCTCCCCCCTCTTTCTCTAAGCTATGACACAAACACGATACTACCCACCGCAACAGTAACAAAAGAAAAAAGAAAAAAGAAGAAAAAGACCTAAACGAACAAACCCACACCGCTCCATGCCCAGTGATGCTTGCGCACACACACAAACAAACAAAAACCAACTCTTTATATTTTTCATCGATCATCGATTGTAAAGCACCGCCGGCCATCTCCTTCCCCCTCCCCAGGCGAACGCGTAAACAATTAAAGACAATGCAAAGAAAGAACGAAAGACCAAAGCACGTTGAAAGGGAAGAGAGACACAAGCAAAATGAAGAAAGAAGACGCATCCCAAAGCCCGCAATGTTCCCAACTCTTCCTCCCCATATGCCCCAAGCACACTACGCCAGTCAAGACAAAACGAGAAGAGAAACAACCCTCGTCCCAACCGGAGTAAACACAACCCTATCGGTACAGCGAATCTTAGTTGACGTATTCCGTCTGGATGGTGGTTCGATCGCCTTGTGGGATCTGGTTTAGAAATGCGTCAAAGTCGGCAATGAACGAACGGTAACCGGCAACAGTCTATCGAACCAACGCGTCAGTCTTCGGGTCCGCCGCATGGGCCCGAGTCACGTGGGGAACGCACCTGTCTAAATAGCTCCTTCAGTTCCGGACTCGGGTCCTTGTAGCGAGCGATCGCCCGGAAGAACGGTATCAAACAAGTCTCCATCGCCTCGGGGTTTCTGCCGACAACCATGCAGAAGCCCTTGAGCGCCGTGTCCTTTTCGTCCGTTTCCGCCACCTTGGCCAGCGCGTCCAGGAAGGGATATGCGAACGTGTCCAGGTGCGGAGCAAGCTCATCGCAAGACGCCAGACCGAGTCGCCCCAGCGCCACCGCCGCATTCTCCGTGACCGAGGAAGGCACTTTATTGGACTGGATGATGCGGAGAAGGCTGACGTAGAGCCGTTCGACGTAGCGCGTCATACCGGCTGCTAGGGTTATGACCCGTCAGTCTTACGTTTGGCTCAGGAGACGCGGTTTCCGCTTACCCTGCTGCAGCGCGATTTCTCCACAGCTCCAGCATGCATTGTTGATCACGCTGAACGAGCTGTCCTCGTCGCATTCGTCCAGCTGGTCGACGTCCAACTGGTGGATCAACAGGTCCATCACATTGGGGAGATATGGTTGCAGCTGCGCAAACACGTAGATGGCGCAGTCACCCAGAAGTGCGTAGGACGACTGTCGGACATCGTCGTTGGTATCCTGCGGCGAGACGTCAGCATCGCCCGAGCCACACACACGGCAGGTTCGGAGATAGATACATACAGACATGCAATGCGTCAAGAGTTGGAAAAAGTCCGGCCTGGCCCCCGCTACCAGCTGTGCGCTCTGGCTGTCGAGAGCCTGGATGACAGCGCTCAGCAGGTCGAGGCTGGTAACGAGGAAGTCCTTCTCCGGTTCGTCCAGAGCAGGGTTGTGCAAAAAGGCAACCTGCTTCTCCAGATTCTGGTGGATTATACTGATGCACCGGTGGAAGATGGGCGCTGCGAACGGCTGGAACTTTTGGCCGAGGGCGGTCGACACGTAGGAAAGGCATTCCAACATGGGGAACAGCTCCCTCGAATCGTCATTGACCTTCTTCCACCTCTCGATCAGGGCCGGCATTAGGATCGCCACGAGGTCGTCCTGCGCGAGAGCTTCGCTGACATGCTCGGCAAGGGTCTGCACACAGTCGTACAGGATGAACATGTTGCGATCCTTGTACTGGCGCATGGCCGTGACGAACTGTTGGACGATAACCTTGATGTATGGCTCCAGGACACCCTTGCTCTGCTCCTCGAGATTAGCGAAGGCCGACGCTGCAGCCTCCTGCACACGCTTGTTTCCGTCGAGCATCTTAAGCAGGATGCCCTCCATCATCGGCTCAAAGTACTTTTGCAAGTGCTGTGGGTCACGGTTGGCGGAGTCTGGGTCGGTGGCCGCCCAGCGCGAGTAGCGGCCCAGCGTCCAGCATGTGATCTGACGCACAAGCGGCTCATCGTCGTTCAGCAGTGAGATCAGGTAAGGGATCAGGTCCGGCAGATGGAACGCCACACCATCGAGACATCCATCGGCCACCGCACCCAGAGCCAAAACAGCCGCTTCCCGGTAGGGCCATTCGGGATGGCGGATGTTTTCCTTCAGGTACGGTAGGATAACCTCCAGGACGGGCTGGTGGAAAACGGTTGCCAGCACGTCCAACGCCGCCGCCGAGCACTTCCGTAGGTTCCACCGGTCCTCGGGGTCGTCCGTTCCGAGTAGGTCGTCAAACTCGGAATCGCACTCGTCGATTTCGCCGTCGCTCAGATCCCCATCGCCGTTGCGCGCCCGGTCTTCCACCTCGACGCTCTCGCCGTTTGGCAGGCGCTGCCGCGACTTGGCGAATTGCGGCTTGATATCCTCCGCTTTGTCCTCCTCGTCGGCATCGTCGCCTTCGCCGCCGAGCCTGAAGATCTCCTCCTCCGCGTAGATCATTGACTTCAGCAGAACGGGGACGATCTTGGGCAGAAACGGTCCCAGATGCATCCGCAGCTGGTCGTGTTCTCCAACCGTCAGCCAGAACTCGGCGGCGTCCAGGGCCACGTCCATGTCGGAGTCGTTCTGCTGCTGGACAAGATAGTCGACGACTCCGCTCATGATCGGTGCGATCTTGTCGGGGCGGATGTCGACGAGGTGCACGAGCGCCCGGCACACCTCTCGGCGCAGCGACGGGTGCGGGTTGTTCCCGAGGCGGAAGAGGCTCTCGACGAGCGCGTCAATGTTGGCGAGGACCGCTTCCGAGCGCATCGGAAGAAATATGTTGATGGTCTCGAGCGAGTCGGCCTGGATCGCGGAGGACGGGTGGTGGGTGAACTGCAGGAACTTGGGGATCATGATCGCGAGGGGGCGCTGAGGATCCCTATCCAGCGCCTTCTTGCTGTCCTGGCAGACCTTTTTGAGAGCGCTCATCGCGCCTTCCTGCACAGCAACCGGCAGGTCTGCCCCACTAGGATCTTTGCCCTCCACCATGGTGATCAACTGAGCCAACACGTCCGACCACGCCATGATGCCGCCCTTCCGCAGCAGCTCGGTAATGACGTTTCCGGTAAAGTTCCTGATTCCGGTTTCCGTGTCCCGGAGGCCCTGAAGCAGTTCCGACTTGATGTAGGAGAGCGTTTGCGGCGAGAGCGAACTGGGTATTAGGGAGATGTTGTTCTTCATCAACATCGCAGCCGAGCACCGGACGACGTGGTATTCCCTGGCGTCCATGCCGGGCACGGGGATCGGCTCGGGGTGCACGAGGATGTAGCATAGGTAGTTATTGATATCCGGCGACTGCTGGCTCGCCTGCTGCAGCATCTACGGGAATTCGGCGGGAGCGACGGATTAGCACTCTCTTCTGCCCCGCTCCGCCACCGCTTCCGTGGGGCCCGTCCGCGACGGGGAGCGACCGATGTGGTGCAAACTTGACGTGGGGCATGGAAGGCAAGATACCTGAGTAGCACGCTGCTGGGTGGTCCTATCGGAACCCAAACTGTCCTTCAGGTACCCCGCCAACTCCCGGATGGGAGCCTCCTGAGGTTGCCACGCCATTGCGGAGGATAGTGTTGGAAAACGCTGCGTCTCGACGAAGCGACAGAGCCCAGCGAAGGATATTCGGCAGAGTTTCGGCGCGGGGAGCGGAAGGAGACGAGTGTTTGGGGATGAAAAGGTGGAGAGGGTAGAAGTTGGGAGGATGAATTTCTCCCCCGGGTTGCGTGTGCGTCCAAGAGGTCGTCGAGGTGGGGGATGATTACTAGCGGCAGCACATTAGAGTTAGACAATGTCGATTTTCGCGCTTAATTAGGGCCCTTTTTTTTTTGAATGTGTGTGGTGTGTGAGAGGGTGTTTGTTTGGATTTTTATTGATATTATTTTATTTTTTATGTTTTTAGCGTGGGAGGGGTATGTAGAGTAGAACTGGACGCAGCGGTAAAGTTCGGGCAGGGGGAATCAACACACAGCAGGGGGGGGTACGAGGCTGGTGGCGTTATCCGGGGGAGAAGAGGGAAGCTGATGAACGGACGCGCCAGTCTCCTGGCTGGGATGTTGTCTCGAACCTTCCTCGTAAGACGTCCACCACAGCAGCAACGGCTACAAATGCGGTTCACCGACCAACCAGCCGACGGCGCCCAATCGTCGGGACCCGGAAAGGCAGCCCGCCGCCGACGAGAACGAACCAAGAGAAGCGGGAGAGAAAGGGATCTGAAGGAGGCACGGGGGGCGATGGATTCTATCCGGGGAGCGGCAAACAGGCACAGAGAGCGCAAACTCACCAGAGAATATCTATGATTCTATATATATTGGAGGTTCAGCGGCAGCAACATCGAAGTTCTTCGACCGCGAAAACGAGAGACGACGAACGGCGAGAGTAAACACGGAAGGGGGGGGGGGGGAAGCAGAGCGTAGGCGCCGCCCGAGCCGACCGAACCTGGCCGAGGGAGAGGAGGGCGAGGTCGTGGCGAGTCGGAGGCAGATATCTCTTGCGTGTGATTGGTTGGCCGGTCTGGTTGGTGGTGGTGGTGGGGTGAGTGGTGGTGGTGCTGCTGGTGGTGGTGGTGGTGGTGGTGGTGCTGGTGCTGGTGGGTCGTGGTGCTGTGTGTGCACGCACGCACCAGCACCGCCGCTAGAGCGGGGGGTGGACATCGCAACCGCAGCTGGTACAACGCCAGACGGACGATGTGGCACTGGCGAGCGGGTGGGCGAGTGAGCGCGCGACAGCAAGCGCTCCAGCCACAGTGGCTTCGCACGAGGCGAGATGCCGAATGCGGTTGCGTGCGTGGAGAACGGAGGCTATGTATGTCGTCTGGATATGTCCTCTCTGGGCCTGTTCTCCATCGACGCTCGTCCGGCTGCGCAAAAAGATGCTGACGCTGCAGTGAGGGACGGATTGGGCCAATGGATGTCCGACAACGGGAATGTTGGGGTCCGGCGGGGCTTGGCGGCCTATCAGGGCAAGTCTGGCCTTCGCGCCGCCGCGGTTGACGATCAAAAATAAAAAAAATAAAAAAAGCAGAATGCAACGTGCAAAAAAAATAAAAAGAGCAGGAATGAAAGGCGCCCCTCCAATGCCGGTAAAAAGCCCCACCCGCCCTCAAAGAAAACCCCAGCCCGGGCAATCGCGAAACAAGAGAAGTCGTGATTGCCATGGAAACAAGCCACGTAGCCGCAAGCCTCAAAGAGGTTCGCTAGCACCCATTCACCCTCGCTCGCTATGTCGAGAACGCTTTGCTTCCCAACACCGCCCTGGCCACTTATCCCACTCCGCCCGCGGGGTATCTCGATCCCCCGCCCCGTGTGGAAACAGAACAGATCACGGCAACGCAAGGCAACAATCGAGCAGTGCTCCATGGCGACCGACCGCCATTGGGCGCGTGCGTGTGTGTGCGAGAGAGAGAGAGAGAGAGAGAGAGAGAGAGAGAGAGAGAATCGTCAGCATCGGCACGCCCCACCCGACTCCGGTCGTGATGCTGGGAGCAAGTGATATCACGCTCGACATCTCTGTCCCTCCCCTCCGATCGCACCACTCGCACCCTGTAGCACCAACACGTACGCCGCGCCCTGCGCTGCCCCCTCGATATTGCCGTGTCCCCCGCCTCGCATTCGCACGATGTGTTCTTCGCTCCGACTCCGGTAGATGAACAGCGGGCGTACATAGAGTGGTAGTCTGCCTGCCTACATACATGATGCCACCCACTGGGACAAGACGCAGGGCGGTGAGTACGTAAGCAACTTTGGTGTACCGATATCCCCGCCCCGGTCCGCAGGTGTACAGAACGCTCCAGAAACTCGACGGACGGGCACGGGCGCCCTGACCCGAGCCCGTGCCCCCGCACCCGCACACGAAACTGGCCGACGGCAGCGAGGACGATTGCGCTTGCAACGCCCGTCGGATGCGGGATGGGCGCGGTCGACTGCTGTGTCGACGTGCCCGACCAGCCCGGAGTGCGTGCCCGTGCAAGCGCCAACCAGCGCGATGCCTCTGCTCCGTATCCTCGACTATCAGATGCCTGCTCTGCACAGTGCAGCGGAGTGGAACGGCGATGAGCGTGAAGAGCCGGGTGCGCGGTGGTGGGTTTCTCGCAAACATAGAGTGCGCTCCTCACATTCGTGCTCGTGGGCGGAATGCAGTGGACACTTGGATCATCCATGCCGGTCGGGTGGCTTGGCTGCCGAGTGCGCAGCCATGATCGGAGCGTGGTACCGAGGAGAGAAGTTACTAGGACATGCACGAGCAGCGGAACGAACTTATGTAGGCAGACGCAGTTGCCTCGGCAGCACGCTCCGCAGATCGGATCAGATTAGATGAGATAGACAGACAATATTGAGCGATTGGATTCAGAGCGGCCCGTCGACCAGACCTTCCGGAAGCTTACCAAAGTAGAATCGACAACCGCATTGATCCGGGGGGGCCTGCGGACGCCGTCTCTGCCACTACGGTACCCCATAGTTACTCCGGGATTGGCGCCCAGAAACAGCGAGTTGACCCAGAGTGGTCACAGCCCATCTTTTGCCACTGCAACCAGTTCGGTTCTGAGCGGTCCAGATGGCGGCTATCCAGCTAGCTGGCTGGCAATCGGGATCTCGACGCGATAGTAGTAGTAGTAGCCGCCAGTACACGCGGACTCGGTACGCGCAGGACGCGGCGAGGACGAAACCCCGTTCCCCCACCGGACCCCCACGATCGATCGTGTACGCACTGAGCCTGCCGTGCAGCATGCATGCGCAGTCGCAGCAAGTTAAATCCATCCGAAGGGGCCGGAAGTTGACGGAGGGGTCTGTTCATAACACGTCACCCGGTCGGGCGAGTGATGGGTGTGAAGGTAGTACGCAGGCAAAAGGATGCCTACCAGCCCCAGCCTTGGGTGCCTGCTCGGAGGCCACGATGGCATCGAGACATGTTCAAAGGAGTGGGGCAGGTAGATGGGTTTCGGGCATCACTTTCTCGCGGATCGAGTTATACAGCCACCGTGCATTTACTGCCATTGTGCATCTCGAGGCCGTGTCTCGGCGTATCCTGAGACCGTATCTGACTGGGCGTGTGTCTCGGGGCTCTGCAGTTTGACAGTGATTGTGTGGGTGTCTATCTCGAGGCTATGTCTGGTGTGCATCCCGAGGCCGTGCGACTGGGCGTCGCTCGAGGCCCATGGATCGACCGTGTTCGACCGGGCGAGTATCCCAGGCCAAGTGCCATGACTAAGTTTCACGTTAGAATCCCCCTCTCTCCGCGTGGGCTCAAGGGGCGGCAAACCACTCCTCGACAGCGCATCACCCAGTCGAAGTCTACTCCATCTTTGTCCGGATCCCGCACAGCAGTGCCGCAAAGCCCTTCTGTGTTCTCGTCAGTCAGCGCCCTCCCTGCCGCCACGATACCCATACCTGCGGCTTCTTGGGTCCGATGCAGTACCCGCCGCACACGCCGTCCAAAGTGTCTCGCGGACCCGGCGTTGGCCTGGCTAAAGAGCCAGTCCTGCGGGTTGGCGGAGAACTGGCGGTTGGCGGGGGGTGGTGGAGGGTGGACGGCATTGCGGAGGTGTATGTACATATGTTTTGTATGAAGGAGAGAAGGGGAGGGGAGGGAGGGCCACAGCGGCAAAAAATCAACGACCGAATGCACCGCACTGGAGGTAATTTTGTGATTAGTCGTCATTAGAGGCGGGAGGGTATCGGAGAGAGGACTCCTTTTTGGTTCCTCTTTCTCTTTCCCTTCTCTTGATTGTGTACCCTGCTCGAGAACAACAATACTTCCATCGCCATTTTGTCTCCTTTCATCATCCGTCGTGACGATTCATCAATCCGGGGATATCGTACCCAACCAGAGGGGGGAGCTGCTGCGACATCTCTCCAGTCAAATTGAGCCCCACGCTGTACCCATCGTGATCTAACGCTCGCAATTGCTGAAAGGAGACTACTACTGCTGCCAAGAAATGCCGGAAAATCAGACAAGTATATACGATTGGGGTTGTGGCCGCCCCGCCGTGCCCTGGTGGGTGGAGGGTGGCCGATCGGGTCAACATTTACACGTACGCTGGTCCTCCGTGGTCCCGCCGGGTGTGGGGACCGGGGGTGGTTGGGGGTCTGGGGAACGTTTTTTTTCCCCATCTTTCCCTCGGAGACGTCCGGGAAGGCGACGACCAAAACGGAGGAACGGTTTTTCGCTCGCAGTGAAATGGGAGGTGCGGGAATGTGTAGACGGTGCAATGGCTGTGCTGCTTTTCCTACTGCTTTGAGGAAATTCCTAGTGTACGATGGGATTGATGTTGTGGTGTACTGTTTTATTTCTTGCTTTTTTATTCACCCAAGTATGTATGCAGATGCCACGAGGTTGCGTGGGATCGCCATTCTAGTTGCATGTTGGCACGAGAGGTGATTCGTGGCTTGGCACTTGTACATATGATGTAGTTACACGATGCCGCCTAACTATATGCTTAGTCAGAGCACGTGACTGTGCCACCAGTATATACAGAGCAGTCTATCGAAACAACAGATGGAGACGGTGAAGTCTATGTGTATTCACGAACCACCTTCCCGTGCTTAATTAAGGCAGAACCCGCGCCAACAACATGGAACGACGATCCCCATGCAGGCTCGTGGTAACTACTGAGGGCGCAGAATCCGATGTTAGCGTGGGGCGTAGTTATTGTCTTGTCTCAAGATCCCCAACCACGTCCCGTTCCTCTGCTGCCGCAACTCGAGGCCTTCCGGACAGAGCACAGAGCCCATATATGTAAGTATTCTCTGCGTCTCTCTCGTTACGAACGGTCCGTTCCCCCCCCCCTCGGTTACTTCGACACTCAGATGGCCTGGATCGGTTCTGAGGGAGTCTGTGGAGTGTTAGCCGGTCTGTCTGTTGGAACTCACCTCCGATGGGCTGCGGGCCCCCCCCACCGCTGCCTATCTGCCGTACCGCTGGCAACACGCCTCCCTTCTCTGCTCACGGAGTGGCGGCTCTGGGCAGGGGACGGACTTCCCGATGCCAAAGATCGTTGTCATCGCCGAGTGATGCAGCCTCTCGCTATCGACCGCATTGCCGAGCGGCCGCTCGTGCTTAGACAGGGGGGCGCACAGGGCACGATCACTTCCGGCTTTCATTGGCAGGCGAATGAACAGTATGCAAGCCCAACTCCGGGTCGTGCCCGCGTCCGTGTCCGACGTCATGGGAGCTTACGCACACTGGCGTCCAGGCAGAGATGGATGGCTTCGACGAGACGGAGACGGAAGCGCGCAAGACCGGCCCTTGACATGCCCAGCCCCGCATCCCTCGGGTGCGGTTTGTGGTTTGGGATGTCTAGACGTGGAAGCCGCCACTTCGGCCGTGCCAAGGCCACTGTCCCCTTTCCCTCCGGGCGAACAGCGAGAAAACGCCTCGGACAGCGTCCTCTTGCGGAGGCTCCACCCGGCCGGGGCCGTCTTGGGCAGTCCTACGCACGCTGCCGCGGCGCAGCCCCCCCGCTGCGAACAATCCACGACGGGGCATGTGAAACGGGGGGGGCATCAACGGGTCGATACAAGCGTCGAAAGCTCGCCACCGGGTCACAGCGGGCAGCCCGTACGAAGAGTTGAGGGGGTTGAGTCAGAGCGAAGTCGCGGTGGCCAACACGCGGGGGGGGCAGGTTCACCGAGTGCTCAGCAGTGACGCTCGCTGCCACCCCCACAACCCAGCAGATGCCACATCGCCCGCCGGCCGCAAACTTGCACTTTTGCTACTGACTCACGTCTGCACTGCCACTGGCAGCGGCCATTTCCGCTTTCCTTTCCCTCTCTCTCTCTCTCTCTCGCTGTCCCTTTTCTTTCTTTTTTTTTCCCTCTGGTTGCGCATCTTTCCCTCCATCGCCTTCCTTGCCGTTCCACCAGATCCATGGAACTAGATAGCCTCACGCCACCAAGCGTCCACGTGACCTCGCCGGCTCTCGAGCACATCCGACAACGCCACCCCAACAAGAAGAACACGCCCGCACAGCCGTCCAGACTCACAATCGAACACGCACACCCGGGGGGGGGGCCGGGGGGGGGGGCTGCACGCACCTGCCCGCCCCATCTTGGGACCCGGGTCCGCCCAGGTTGCGACGTGCGTGGGGTCACAGTCCGCCATCTAGTGTGCGTGCCGAACTCCATTCTAGGTGCGTACGGAACGCGCAAGCACCCCACTGCGTGCGGAAACAGCTTCCCATCCGGGGCGGGAAACCACCTAGGGCAAACCCCCCTCGGCACTCCACTCCCGCCCCAAGGATATCGGCGATGAGCGGCCAGACCCAGTTAACGTTCGCCTCGCCGCCGGTAAGACGTGTAGGGCAGTCCCCCAAAGAGGGCCCACTTTTGCCGGGGACGACTGTTCCCCTTCCCCCCCCCAAGTCCTTGGATGGGCCAGCCAAGCACGCGCGCCTTGTCTGTCAAGCGAAATGCGGCCGAGTGACAGACGATGGTCAGATCACCGCTCCTGCGCGCAATGGAACAAGCTGTCTTTTTTTATCTTTCGCCGGGGAGGGTTCTCTGGAATCAAGATGTTGCGGGGGATCGACGGGCTTGGCGGGGGGGGGGATCGGTGCAAGCCCCAAACCACAAACGGGGTGCCTGTTCCCTGCGGAGTGGTCGTCATGATCCGTACGGAGAAGACCGTGCTTGTTCTGTTTCTTTTCTGCAGGCAACGCGAAAGCCGATAATGTGCAGCCGGAAAAAAAATTAAAAAAAAAGCAACAGCAGCCAAAAACGTGTTTTCGTTTTTTTTTCCCTGCGTTTGTCGGAGTAATAAATAAATAATAATAAAAAAAAGGGCTGTGTCGTCGCGCGCGGGCTGTGTCTGTCACCAAACGGCCGCGCAACTCGTCACGGCCGTCCCTCCTCCCCTTCCCCCCCCCAAGGACCAAGCTGAGGTGTTTGTCGGTCCAAACAGGCTGAATATACAACTACATATGTGCGAAATAGAAATGACGCTCCCAGGGCCAAGGAATTGAGTTTGGCCATCGCTGGGACGAAACGAGAGAGACGGTCTCGCAACATCGCCGTCCGCCCACCCGTTATTTCGTCATTCCGTCATTCCGTCTCGGGGTGCGCCGATCCCTTGACGTCGGTGGAAGTGCAGAAAGTCCCCCGTGCTCGCTCAAGCGCCATGCAGGGCGGGCAAGGGGCCCTGGACCGAATAACCTTTCCCCCCCCTAGTAGATCTATCTCGCTGTGTACTTACGTACATAGATACGTAGAGTAGCACAGCATTTCTCACCTCCGCGATGCGCGGTGACGTCGACCGCCGCACAAGCGAGCACAACGCGCCAAGGATTTCTATTTCGGCAGCGACGATGACGGTGCTCTGTCCGCAAGCCACTCCGCAGCCCGGCTACGCCGAACGGAACACTGCTGGCTCCCGTCGGTCCGACACGTATGTAGGGCTGGCGGAACCCCCCAGGTGCGCGCTTGCGTAAGCCGAAACGCGATCGCCGCACATCGGCAAGCACAGCCACAACACAGCGCGTCACATGCAACCTCGGATGTCGCCGATCCGTGGCTTTGCCGTCGCGCATCAGCCACACCACCACCACCGCCACCACCACCATCCGCATTCCACACACGTAAGCGCAGGCGTCGGCATTCGCGGAGACGCCCGGGCCGTGGGAGCTGAGCACAAACCCTTTCTGCCCACTGAGCTTGGCCGCAACCACGCATTGACTTGCGTCGACGAAGAAGTGCGGCCGCAACCACGCATCGATGTGCGTCTCCATGACGACGAGGTGCGGCCGCGTGTTCGGCGGGGAGGGACTCCGCCCCGCCCCGCCCGGCCCTGTGCCCTCTGCTCCCCTGGCGTAGACGAGTCACAGACAGTGCGTGCACTGCACTTGCTCCGCGAACCGGGGACCCGAATGCTCCCCCCACACGCATCACGTGCCACATCTCGCCAAGCCGCGCTGGATCACACCACATTGACATGCAGCCAGCGAAGCGAACGATCAGCTCACTTCGTCGGCCCACTCGCTCAATCCGCGCCAGGAAGGGAGCGCAGCTCAGCTCGTGCCGACGCTTCAGCTGGGCAGACGCACTCCGGCGGATGGGTCCCATGAGAGCTCGAGAGGACGGAACGGAGCTCGGTGTCCGGTCCAAGAAAGTGGGGCGATCCTGTCACCCACCGCGTACTGCTGTTGCGGGGCGGTGACCAACCCAAATCCCTGGGCGTGATCCGCCGCACCCAGCCGAGTGGGTTGCGCGGCCTGCATACAGATATGTCAGACTCTCGTAAGTCATCGCACCGGGCCGGCTCGGAGTTCTTCGCACTCGTCTCCGGGCCCGGAACTGCGGTGTCCACGCGCGCAGGTCCGAGGCGACCACCAGCTTCGGCCAGCCCGACTCCGTCGGATCGGATTCGCGGGGGGGTTGCCGCTTCCAGCTGGAGACGGCCGTTCCGTCCGTCCGTCCGTCCGCGCATCGGTGTCGATCGGTTCCCCCGCCGGCGCGAACGCAGACGACTAGATAGAGTTTTCGCCGTATGTATGTACCGACACCGATCCGCTCGCAGCGTGCGCACGTACATACAGAGCCCGCTGCTTATTTCGACGTCTGCCACCGCGGTCTGCACAAGCCCGTCCCCCACCGCGCGAAGCCGAGAACGAAGGAAAAAAAGGAAAGAAAAACGAAACATTACTCATTCTGAAGAAGCAAAAGCAAAAAATTAGTGCAGCACAGGGGGAAAGGAAAAAAAGGAAGTGGCAAACCCGGATTTCGCATTCGATTCGCATTCATCCGACGGAGGGAGGGAGTGAGTGAGTGAGTGAACGCCGCGCGTTGTGCTGCCCTTCCCCCCTTCCACTGCGGGCGACTGCAGCCGTTAGGGAGGGAAACGACGGCCGTCAATCGATGGGAAACACATGCGGATCAGGGCGTGGCAGGCCCTGCGACCGCACATGTGCATGCGCATCCGACGATTGCCTCTCTCGGGGGTGTGTTTGCGTTTCAGGAGGAGGAGGAGTGTCGGATGTCTGTCTTTGCGCCGAAGAAACGGCTACATGCACGGTCCCAAACTGCAGCTGGCCTCTGCCCGTCCGTCCAGCCGTAGATATACATACGTGCAAGACGGTAGGGTGTGCTCACCTGCGAGCACGCCCCGCCCTGGCCATGTGCGTGGGACAGCTCGGATCTCGAATCGCCTCGGCTCGGCTAACCTTGTCTCTCTGTCGGCGCCACTGTGGAGCTTGCCGTGGAGGCGGCAGAGAACCACGGCTACGGGCAGGAGTACGCTCTCTCGACAGCAGAGCGGGCAAAGCCGATGCATGGTAGCATGTGTGCACACAGTGGTAATCCGCAGCCCGCCCAACGCTGTTCCGTCGGGACACCGGTGTCGGGCTGCGGTGGGTGTGGTAGGGGCTCTCGGGGGGTTTTCTTTTTTTTTCGGGGGGTTTCGCCACCGCTTCACGGAAGCGATTTCCGCTGGATGCGATTTCCGCTGGATGCGATTTCCGCTGGATGCCCGTGGATACGTACGCACATTGTGGAAGCACAGTATTGCAGCGGTAGAGCATGGTGAAGCCTAAAGGTCCGTCCGGCCACTGCTTTTCCCTGTTTGCTGTTTCCTTCTCCGACCAATCCGCTGTCGTTGCTATTGTATCACCACGACTGTTGGGTCGGTCGGGCGCGGGTGGAATTTCCTCCTGTGGATTTATTTTTTCTTCTTTTTTTCACCAGCAGCTCGCGTGGGAATGGGAAGGCGCTCGGACGTTGCCGTGGACGGGGTCCCACGAGGAGGCGGCGCTTTCGCTTCAGATCTGACGAGAAGAGACTGCTCGTCGGGAAGCTCGGCGGCACCGGACATCGCCGATGTCTACAACGCGGTGGAGATATTGCTCTGCGGAGCGAGTGGATCCCTTCACTTTTGGATACCACCGCCACCAACATGTCGATACTTTCTCGTCCATGTCTGGTGGCTGAACAAATTGGTCGATTGGCCACTTCGGCACGGAAAGGGGTTGAGTGCCTCTCTCGCGTGGTGGAGACTATGAAGCCCAACAAAGGGACCGGTCCCGGCCTCCGGGGAGATAGATAGCTGGAGAAGGGAAAAAAGAAAGGGGAAAAGCAGTGTCCCCCCCTCCACCTCTGTTTTCTCTCGGATTTGTTTTTTTTTCTCCCTGCAGTCGAGAGCACACCCGCTGCGTCGGGAGAGCATTCTAGTGGCTCGAGCTCCTGCGGAAAAACCAGTCGACGGACGGCCTGGAGTATCTAATCTCCGGGTTGGGACGCGGGCGCCGGATTTAGATGTCGCATCGACGCATCCGGCTGAGGAGTTCCTGCAGCTGCCATTCGCACCGCCGACCGGCAGCGGGAGTGTGGGTGGGACGAAAAATCCGCGTCTTTTCTTCCTTTCTTTCTTCTCGTTCTTTTTTCTTTTCTCGTCGCTAGCAAACGTGGCAGCCCCCCCCCCCCCAGTTGGCGCGGCTAGGAAGAAAAGTGGATCCGCTCGACGTTTCCAAGGGTTTGGACGTGCGGTCTGGACTCGCCCTCGGATATCTGCTATGGCTGCAGCGGATGGTTGTCGGGGAGAGAGAGCAAGGGGGATGGACGCCCGCATCCTTTTTTTCTTCGGCTCGCATGCCCCATCGTGCGCGTGCCGAGAGAAGCGTTCGGCGATGAGCCTGGCCGTGCCATCGTCGTCGCCGTCCGCATCATCACCGTCACCACCGCCGCCGCCATCATCTTCATCATCATCATCACCATCACTCTCCGCTGTTGTTGCCGCAGGCTGCGGGAGCGCGGATGCGTGTGGAATGGGGGTGGTCGGTGGCATCCAGCTCATCGCGCTCTCACTCCCGCAGGTACGGTTTGACGTGTGCGGATTTCCGTAGCTAGCGCAGCATGGCGAGTAGATAGACTAGATCATAGACTACATATAGTCGGTTGCATGGAGAAGAGCGATCTGGGGGGGGGCAGGGCAGGAAACACAGCCACAAAAGCGTGCTGGCAGGGGCGCGATGCCAAATACCTCCGATTCGGGAAGATTAGCTCGTCATTGCATGGGCTGTGCTCGGCTCGGGGCTAGCCCGATCGGTGCAATTTGTGGGCAACTCCACACTTCCAACCGTGATTTGGTTTCTTTTCACGCAATTGCAGCCCAGCCCCATGCAGGAAGAGGGAGAAAAAATGAAAATTTCTCTGCGCACGGGCTGGCGCCCCCCCCCCACACACCACGATTTTCCATAACCTCCCTTATCGATAATCGGCTGCGACGGGGGGCTCGATCTAGTGCTTCCTTCCCACAAGCCCTGCCCCTGGCGGTCTGGCTAGGCTGGATCTCACGCCAGCAGATGTGCTGGATGGATGGATGGATGGATCCACCGCTGGGCGGGGGCTGTCTGGCTGGCGTCGTTCCGTCTGCGGAGCCGTTGGCGTGCCGGAGAGGTGCCGGGCGCGTGGGAGCGGGGGAGCGCTGGTGCTTATGTATGTATTGCGGATCATGGCCTGGCGAGGACGATGGTGAGGACGTCCGCTAGCCGACGGCTTGGGCCTCTGCTTCGCGTGTCCGTAGGAACTCGGAGCCTGATGGTGTTTTTTTTCTTCTTTCTTTCTTTCGTTCGTTCGTTCCGTCGTCGTTGTCGGTCGGCGAGCGATGTCCCGGGAGACATGGTCTTTCCTTCCTTTTTCCCTCCTCTCGTGGATTTCAGCATGCTTGGTAAGGTAGGTGTAAGACGTTGCGCGGGCTGCTGTTGCGAGCACACGTCGGAGCCATCGCACCGTGCATACACACCGGGCTTCGTTCTTACTGCTTGCATGCTTGGCGGCCGGCGGAATAGTTGTCGGCGATTACACATGATCAGTCGTTCCTCCGTAATTCCGACAGACTTGCAGACTTGCAGAGCTACCCACATATGTACATACGCCGCATGCCTCACGTCCGTGACTGCCACCGCACGGGCGGAGAAGCGCGTGCAGGTGGATGGACGAGCGGATGTGCGCATCTGACAGCTTATCCGCGGCGGCCAAGGATATCGTAGCTCCGGACCGCGGGGGGTTTGCCGGCTCGTGGAGCTTCGCCGCGCCCATCGCCGTCGCCGCTTCTCGTGGGGGTGGGGTTCCGACGTGCGCGTGTTGTTTTCTTGTCCGATGGCGGAGGTGGAGATGGACGGGACGGGACGGAGGTCCGCAGTGGGGCGGTCGGCTTTCCAGCGGAGCGAGCGGTGGTGAGCACGACGCACACGCGGGCTTGTTTTTCGCCGGAAGGGCATGCAGCGGGGCAGCGAGCCGCGGCAGGCAGGAGGGGATATTCCGGGGACGTAAAGCCTCGCTTCCGAACGGCGACTCTTTTTCTTTTCTTTTCTTTTTTTCTTCTTCTTTTCTTCTTTTTTTTTCCCTCCGTGTACCTGTTCCTCCAGGAAAAACAAATAAGCGTGCCCGACACGAGAGAGGGAGAGAGAGAGAAGCACCGCGGAAAAGCCATCCGGCTTCTCGGCGGCTGCTGTCGGTGCTGTCGGTGCTGTCGGTGCTGTCGTTCGGGCTGGTTGTGTTCTGGGCCTCCGCCGGTTGTGCGTGCTTGCGAGCGAGAAGGACTTCGGCGAAAATAACATGTGGGCAGGGGGCTGAGCTCCCGATCCGTCAGCCACTGCGTCCCGCTCGATGGAGCCCAAGCGAGGTTCTGGAAGGAATTTTTTCCTTTCTAGCGTCATGCCCGATCCAAGCTTGCATGCATGGCTGGGTGCGTGGATGGATCTGTGCGGCCGTGCTTGCAGAGCTTGGACTGGGCCTCGGCGGATGGAAACCGGATGGCCCTGCAGCCCTTCGATCGCACGCCGTCCCGTGCCGGTGCGTGCGGTGCGGCACGGTAGCTGTGGGAACGCAGCGGCGGATGCTGCCGAGCTGGCCGCGATGCGGTATGCCCCGTACCGCGAGCGAGAGCACACACGTGCACGGCGCTCCGACCTCCGCTCGCGATCAAGCTCGTCGACTTCGCTTTTCGCTTTTCGCTTCGCGCGCTGCTCCTCGCGCTGCTCCTCGCCGTCTGTGGTCCTCGACGCTGACCGACGCCGACCGACGCCAGAGTCTGGCCTTGCTGCGCCAATCACACCCCTGTCCAAACTAATCTAACCTATCCTAGCATCAAGCCATTTCTGCACAACCGCAGCCCACCGTGCCAGGATCGGCCCATCCTAGCCCCAGCGTGTACCATCCATCCACCATCCACCATCCACCATCCACCATCCACACCATCCACCATCCACACCATCCACCATCCACACCATCCACCCTCCTCCCATCCCACCCCACTACCATCCGATCGGTCTCTAGCGATATATCATGACGCAGCGACTTCTCCTCATACATATAACGCCGGCCTCCGTTCGATGGCAAAATCAAAATCCCCCCCCCCGCTCACCACCCAAGCGAAACCGCAACTCCGAACCCTCACCTCAGCTGCATACGAACCGCAACACCTGGCGATAACGCTCAATCGGATCCGAACTCCTATCGCCGTCGTTCCCCCCGTTTCCGAACGCTCTCAGCTGCTACCTTTCCTCCAGACTCACCGAATCCGTCAGCCACCTCTGCACGCGCATCGCCCAGGTCTCACGGTAGCCAGCGGCCCCGTTGGAGCTCCTTCTCCTGGAGCACGCTCCACGAGCTTCTAGCAGGTTCGCTTCCACTTCCGGCTTGGCGGGAGTGAATCCCGGCTCCAAGCCCTCTTAGCTTCCGATGCTGATGGCGTCGTTTTGTGACTTAGGTCCCAAACTTTTTTGGGTTTCACCAACAACGTCATTCCTCCTCCCAATAAGAAAGAGAACTAGGACCCCCGGCCAGATCATGTCATCGTCGCTCCCTCATCGCTTCTCCTCTCACCCTCAACCTCTCCGCTTTCCTACTTCTCCCTCTTCCACCCAGATCTCCTCCTCGTCCTACCTTTACCCGGAAGACAGCCACTTCGACCCATCGTCACCTCCGGTCTACCTTCCAGCTCCCACCCAAGTCTACCCGGCGAAGCGTGTCAAGGTCTACCAGAGCTGCTTCGACTTCGTTGACATCCCTTCCACATTCGACTGTCCTCCTCTAGTCTTCTCGGGCACTACTGCCATGTCTCAGGTGATGCCTGTCCGGAGGAACATTGCTCCTCGGATCAACCTTCACCGGGCATCGGAACCAGCGTCACCCATCACCATCGCTACTACTCTGTCGACTCACTCTTCGCCATCGCCATCGCCATCGACAGTGATGATCGTGTCGGACCACCACAATAACGCCGACTTCCCCCTCTACGATGAGAACTTCCCGTTGAAGGAGCACCAACTCACCAAACAACACGTGCCGCCTCCTCGCTTCACTTCGAATCCTTCGCCCACCTTCCACAATTCGATGGGCAGCGAACCGAATCAGTCGTGGCCCTTGTGCACGCCGCAATTGCTTGACTACGCCAAATTGCAGCGGCCGCAGCATCAACACCACCAACAGCAGCAGCAGCAATTCTACCAGAACCAGGCGCCCGTCTTCCACACCGACGGTGAGGCCATCCCCGAGCTGTCTCCTTCGCGGGGCTCGGCGTCAAGGCCGTCCATCTCGGAGCTCGACATGCCAGCCACCCCCGGCCACTCGCCCGTACACAGGGAAGCAGGCAGGCCGGTAGCCCGTGAGCACGCCTTCATTGTGGGTTGGGTGGACGGTTGCTTACCGGTTCGATTAGAACACCACACCGGGCCCAAACTCATGCGCACCGTCTCGGACGCCGAGCAGGACGAGCTCTTCAACCCCGGAATCGCCCCCGGCACGGCGGCCCACACGCAGCCGGAGCGCATCGCCGACACGAAGAACTCGCAACTGCCGACCCTTCTGCAGCAGGCGCAGAGCCAGCACCTGGCACGCTCGGACCCGGGCAAGCCCGTGGTGATGGTCCGCGGCCACTCGCCGTTCAGAGCCAATTCCCCCTTCCATCCCGCTCGCACGCAACAGGAGATCATCCCGTCGCCCACTCGGACGACCGCTTTCCTGGGTGTGGGCGCCTACACCACGGCACGCTCCCAGCGCGAGAAGGATATCGAGCGCGAAGCCGAGGCCCTGAGGCAGCAGCTACACAAAGAGTACGAGGAGCTGCAACAGACCCCCAACACGATCTCACCCAAGGACGCCTACATCGAGTACGCCGAGGCCGAGGACAGCAACGACGCCCAGGGCGCTCGCTTCACCAGCTGCCAGAACGACGACGCCTTCTCACAGCACAGCATCAAGAACGAGAGCGACGGCGGCAGCTACCACGGAGACGACGATACCGAGCAGGGCTACGACAACAGTCTGGCCGCCGGCAGCCGCAGGAGCAGTGACGACGTGAACATGGATTACGGCCTGCCGATCTATCACCAGCACAGCGACCACCAGGAGCAGCAGCAGTTTGGGGACCATCACCAACACCACCTCAACGTCCCCGACTACGGGTGGGGTGACGACAGCTCGAGCCAGGGAAACTCGGATGTCTCGCACCACTCCGACCCCAACTACGGGCTAAATTCGTCTCCGCTCCACAAGCCGGCCGACACTATGGCCAATGACGGAGCCTACTCCTGCACCGTGCTCGGCTGCAGCCTGCGCTTCTCGACGGCGAGCAAGATGTCCAAGCACCGGCGCGAGGCGCACAGGAACAACACGCCATTGGGCCGTGACGCACCGATCAAGTCACTTCTCCAGGGACCGTCCCGCTGCGAGCGCACCAACCCGACCACCGGCAAGCCGTGCAACACCATCTTCTCGCGCCCTTACGACCTGACTCGTCATGAAGACACCATCCACAACACGGCACGCCAGAAGGTGCGGTGCGAGATCTGCAACGACGAGAAGACCTTCAGCCGGTTCGACGCGCTGACCAGGCACAAGAAGGTATGTTTCATCACCTCCCCTGATACCATGAGGTCATCGACTGATTCGCGAAACAGGTTAAGCACGGCATCGACAAATAAATAATCGCGCCTGGTGCTCTCTTTGCTCCCTTCTTTTCTTTCCCTTTGTCATCTTTTTTTTTTCGGGCTTTCAGCAAGGAATTTCAGCAAGTGGTGCGCACACTCGAGATGTGGTGTGATGTGCATCTGATTGTCGTGCGGATCGGCGCCGACCGTTGCTTCGCATGACGTCACGACCGCCGCTCTCTAGTTAGTGTGCGATGATGCCCACACACCCCACGCGCAGCCGACTTGTTTGGGGTTTCCGATTTGTCCGACGTTCCTTTGCTTCCACCTGATTCTAGCGGGTTCTCGCACGGTTGCATCACTCCTTCCTGTTGTGTGCATCCTCTATCATTGATCGCGTTTCAATTCCCCTTGTATATTTTTCTCTCTCTTTCTTTTTCCGTTTGAGAGTGGGTTCTTACATAACTGGGTTCTGGTTTTTTTGTTTGTTTTTTGGGTGGGGTTTTTTTTTTCCTGCAGTGTCACGATGATTTTGGCGTTTTTTGTTTGATATGGGGGGGATGGGTATAATCTTGCTTGCTCTGATTGTGGAACGAGTTTTCACTTTTTTTCTTTTGTACTGTTTTCGCATCCTTCTCTTCGAAGACACGCGGAACATGGTGATAGAATTCGGCGGGCGGCGGAGTTTCATCATAAGTTTACGGAGTACTCGCGCTTTTTCTTCTCTTTTTTTTTTTTTTTTTTTTTTGATTATGTACCTGTATGATACGATGCGATGTACAATACGGTGATGATGATTCATTGGTCGCGATGTACAATACGAAGTAGTGGATGTGCAGTGCGATCTCACGGCGGTTTGAGTGATACGTGATGGATGTGGAATCTACGCCCCGCCGGTATGTAGTTGCAGGAACAGTTCCAAGCCCGAGTTGCAGACGGGCCGAGTTTCTGGCCGTCGCTTGTTCGAGCGCCCCATCTTCAGCGCAGACTCGAGAGTTGCCTCTCGTTGGGGCGGACAAGGCGGCGGGCGGGCGGGCGGACGGAGGAAGGGGGGGGAGGGATCGCCGCTGTTCTCCAATAGCCACATAGCAGAGAACGGGATCCCCTTTTTTTTTTTCGTATGTACATAGACAGCGCCCCCCACAAGAGGGGGCGCACACGTATGTATGCCTCAGCTAATACACACACTTCCCGAACGGGGGATCGCCGCGCAAACGAAGGCACGCACACCGCCGCCGCGTCGTGGAACTGCGCGGAGCGTGAGTCCCGTACGCGCCGTCATTGGGCATCACTCGTTCCGGCAGGGCGGGTGTCTCGCATGCGATTTTTTATTTTTACTTTTATTTTAAAAAAAAAAGCGCTATCTACACAGTTAGCAAAATATTAAGGCACCGCCGTCACCCCCTGGCGACTCCAAAACACCGTATACACACGTCTTGACAACCACTCCGAATCCCCCCTCCCCCCCCCCACCTTGGTTAACAGCGATTCTCGGCTCTAGCTCCAGCTCGGTTTTGAGGCCGCAATCGGAATAGTCCGCGAGAGGAAGAGGGGAAGAAAAAAAAACTCCCGGGAGCACTCAGGGAAGGCAGGGAAGGCAGGGAAGGCAGGGAAGGTGAGTCCAGGCTGGGGGGGTTGTGTCGATAGATACCGTCCAAAAATTGGCGAGCATAGACACATATATATATCTACGGCTTGCGTTGCGGCTCAAGTATAGTCTTAGCAAAGCGAGCGTCGTACAATAGCACCAGCATCCACCAGTTCTTACTCGAGGTTTGTCCCCCCCCCCCCCCACCACCAAGAAAAAGGCCAGGAAAGATTGATGCCTCAAGGCGATCTACTGCGCTACCTTATGTTGGAAGACATCCTCGAGACCTCGTGTCTCACTCGGTGCCTCACTGTTGACCGCTGGATTGATAACTGCAGTGCTGCCAGCCAACTCCAAGCACGTAACCTCGATCCGGGGGGGAGGGGGGGATATGAAACTTGGCCGAGCTGAGAAGTGTTCGGATAGCTGCAGCGCAGCCACCAAGTGTTGCCCTCCGGTCACGGTGGGTAGTCCCAAGAGGAGCGGACCAACTTCAAGAAGAGGAAAGGGCGATGTGCGGACTGGGGACTGGTACAGAGCGACAGACAGCTATCGGTGAGCTGCGTGACAGCACCACCCCGGATGCTCTGTCTGTAAAGAGCCTGGCCACTACGCATCCAAGTGTCGTAAATCTCGCCCGTAAGTTGCGCAGTGAGTTGGGGGGGGGAGGGAGAGAGAAGTTTCTCGTGGAGGAATCGGTGTCAGAGACAAATAGAATACAAAGAGTAATATAACAAACTGCTTTCCCATCTCATACGCCGTTATCTGTTCTTGTCGATACTCTGTTTCTGCCTACTGAGAAGTGGCCCTTGGTGCGCGTATCTGTTCTCGTCGACGGGTTCATAGTTTATCACCCATTGCCTTATTATTCTGTCAACACAAAAAAAAATCCGACATATTGATTGGGTTAAAGTCACTGACAAACCGCAATATCGTGTTAAATCGCCGTAAATACAAAAACGGCTTTTATCCCCCCCCCCCCCCCCCCCCACCATGCTGTAGCATCTGAAAAGGTGTAGGCCACCACGCGCCTAAATGTAGGCGGCCGCACAGACACATATCATAGGAAATATACATATTTGTTTTGGTGTGAAGATTTATCCCTACTTCAAACTACATATATACTTGATTTTGGAATTTTGTGTGGGGCCCATCGTGGATAGAGGGGTTCACTCGGGATATTCGGTGCCGGGGGTTGCCTGCGCTCGGCGGAAGACTTGCTGAGAAGAGTGGAGTATTGCTCTAGACTCCATGCTCGCGAGAACGCACGCACAGTACAGCACCGTCTGGAGACGTGTGACTAGCTGTGGTCAAACGCCCGGGGCTCTGAGCAAGACTACGGCCGCTGCAACTTTACTTGTGTGCACGTGTGCTGCGGCTTGGGCATCGGCGGGGGCGTATCAGAGTACTCTACTAAAGAATGTTGTAGATTATGTGTTAAACTGCAGGAATCATCGCTACGTCGGGCCGTGCAAACAAACGGAAATATACCACCCGGCGCGACGCCGCCCTAGAAAGCCCAACTCATGTCCGGTTCCTCCCACACCGCAGCAGGCGGCTCGACCAATCCCTCCTTCCACGCCGGGATCTTCTCGCTCACCTCTGGCGCATCCTTCTTCTTCTCGCCCCGGAACTCGAGGATGTCATCGGCGATGATCTTCGAGTTCCGTCTCGCCTTTCGCAGCAGATCCCTGGCGTGGGAATCCGAGTTCGGGTTGATAGCGAGCACGTTGCGCTCGGCGTGCAGGAACTCCCAGTTCTTGACGAGGTCCAGCGCGAGGAGGTCGCAGCCCATGCGGTCGTAGACGCGCGCTGTGGCAACGACGAAGCCCCACTCCATCGCTGGCGTGATCTCGTATGCGCCTTTGAGGGTTGTCGTGGTGCGCGAGCGGATGTGCTTGTAGAAGATTATGAGTGCGGGGTCGTTGAGGAGGAAGAGCCGGCTATCCGGGTTTTGCGGGGTGGCGGTGAGTGGGTGGAGAGTTGATAACGGAGATAAAAGCGCGCGGACGGCCATGTCTTTGCGCTGCAGCATCCAGAAAGTCCACGAGGCTAGCCAGCGATTGCCTTCGGCCACGGCGTGCGGCAGGACTTTGCTCTCCAGCAGATTGCGGAGGACAGGGCCCGAGTCGCTGCCCTCGTAGACGCGGGCAACGGTGATGGCGAGCTGGGGGTCTTTGAGGGAGGAGAATATGACGGAGACGGCGTCCTTTGGAGAACCCGCGAGAAGGAAGAAGGCGGCTGCGTATTCTGTTTCGATCGCATCAGTCACGAAGATCCTTCGGAGGGGGGGCGGAACCCACCGAACCGGTGCTTGCCCAGCAGTGCGTACGCATTCTTCAGCGCCGCCGTTTTCCACTTTGGTTCGCTGAAATTGTTCGACAGGAATCGCATCGTAGATGTCTGCTCCTTGTGCCAACTCGCCATCCTCCACAGCCCCGTCAGGACGTTCTTCTTTTTGAGCGCGAGATAATAGAGCGAGCAGTCGACTGGATTCTTCTCGTCGGTACTGGTGTAGTGGTTCCTAGCTATCGCCTCGAACTGCCTCTTAATCGCCTCCGAGTCCCGCAGCCACATAAAGATGCCCGACTGTCTCGCCTGATGCCACAACATCCGTCCCTGACAGTTCCCATTGACAAGATCCACAAGGATCTCCTGCGAGACACTGTGGAACGCCCAGGTGATCTCGCGCCACGACATTTCGTGCTCCGGTTGCTCGCGACGGACGTGGTTCTGGCGGAAGAAGAGCAGGTATTGCGCTCCGTGCTCATCCATCGAACGCCGGTGCTTGTTGACCTGCGCTACCGACTCGGCGATCACCGCAAGGTTGATCTGTTCCGGCCCACTCATGTGCGGGATGGGGATACTCGTCAGGAGTTCGCGCAGCTTCTCTGCCAGTACGTCGTCGACGGTGGAAAGATCCTCATCTTCCTGGAAGGAGTCGAAGAACGGCGAATATGTGCTTGCGCGTCTGTTCAACAATGGGGGCTACAAGCATATCGTCAGATTTTACCCCCATAACGGCTAGTGTAGCAGAATACCTGGTCCCTTGTGATGAACGTATTAGTGTCCAGATCCAAAAATGGATCCAGACCAATCTCCTCATGGTAATTCCTCAGCTCCTTATAGAGTTTGACAAGTATCATCTCGACAAGCTTCGACTTCCCGGTCAGGATGCACTGCTGCAGGAACTGCGGATGGTACACTGGTAGTGGTCCGTTCAGCTGCGAGACGATATCGAAGATGTTGTCAAGCTTGCTCTTGTGCGAAGTCAGGTGCAGCGAGTCCAGAATCCTATCCTCGCCCTCGATCTTCTTCGGATACAACAGAAGTTGGTTTCCGGCACCGATAACTAGTGCGCCGTCATGGAGCCACACGGAATCGCCGATCGGGTGGGGAGTCAAGGCTTCAATGTTGATCTCTCTAAACGAAGCCCAAGCGGGCCCGGCATTGAGGTAGTCATATCGCAGCTGACACAGCAGGACCACCCTGTGCTGGAACCCAACGGCGAGAATAGACTGACTCTGCGGCGTCGATGTCCAATCCAGATCCCGTATCACTTCGCCGGTTGTGGAAAGCTTCCTGAACTCTAGCTGTGGTGTCTTCGAATCCCAGATCGTCAGTTCCGTCCTGGCTTCATCGACCAGCGCAATCTTGCGGATGGAGTTGCCCTTTGCCAGCGACGGGTTCTGAACACCGGTTTCGACCGTGGACGTGGCTAGCCATTTCAGTGTTGCGTCTTCCTCGAAGAGCTTGACCGTCCAAGAACGAAGCAGGCCGGACTTGGATACCGTCGTTGCCACCTCGCGGGAAAACATATCCAGGCTGTCCGAGAGAACTGCATTCCAGCCCACTGGGACAACAGGAATGATTGCTAGTAATCCGTCGCGCGGCCCCAGGTCAAATCTTGACAATTCTTTCAGGTAGAGGATATTTCCGTTTGCCCCATTGTGCGCTTCTGTTGACGGCTGGAGTGGTAATGAGACCTCCCAGGCAATGCCCGTCATCTCCTCGTCAACCGCCACGACGTGGTACATCGGCGGACTGTTGGCGATCTCCGGGAGCAGCAGTAGACACAGCATCTTTCCATTGTTAGCGAAGCTGCAGCGTGCCACTTCCACCGAGATGGCAGGTTCGGTATCCCATAATGCCACATAGTTGGCATGCAAGGTCATGATGTAGTCCCCTAAACCGTGTCAGCAAAACACCCCCCAGAGGTGGAAGAGAAACTGCAGTCCACCATTCTCCAGGATCACTGCCTGGTCGACTATATCGTGCGGCCGAAGCGCACTCTTCCTTTGCAACACCACTTCATCCCCAAGCATCTCCCGCGTCCATACCAGGTGCCTATTCGCCTCCGTGGAACTCAACAGACTCCTGCCGTCCGCGTTCCGCATCACGGATTGAATCGGCGCATCGTGGCCGGTCCACTTCCCCTTGATTTGGAACCCACTCGGCGAAGGATCAAGCAGCGTATCCAGCCTCGACTCCAGCCATGCTATCCGGCCCTCAAAAGAGTGCGCCAACACCACCAACCCCATCCCACCCGCAAATGCCGTAAACCTCGTCTCGCCACTCCCAACCCTCACCCCGGAGTTCTCGGTATGCATGATGCTGAAAGTATTTGTCGTTTTCCGACTCTTGCACGAGACGTTCTCGAGGCCCCACGCGCTCATCCGCCCACGGGAATCAAACACCACCACGACTTCTGGGCTCCTCTTTGCGACCTCGAGGAGCCTTTGCAGGATCTCCTGCTCCTTGTCACTCTCCCCGGCCGTAGCGACCGCCTGCTCCGCTCCGAGCCGGAACGCTTTACTGTCCACAATGGCTGCGTGGTACCTCTCCGCATGCGGCTCTCCGGGTGCACGCGGAATACTCTCGCGCAGGTCCAAAACAGCCCACAGCTGCAGCAGGTGTCCGTCGTGCGGATACACGGGAGCCCAAACGCGCAGCACCTGGTCCGTCGTGATGGTATATAGTACATTATCCACCGACTCTCCGCGCTGCATTGGCGGGCGCCACTGCATCCAGGTAACCGCGCGCGGATGCGGAAGGTACGAAAAGTCGAACTGGTTATCGTCGTTGCCGATCGAGATCTTCCACCAGACTTTGACCAGGCGGTCGTGATGCGCGACCGAGGCGGCTAGGGAGGCGTCGCAGCTGAAGACTGCAAGCATGGCGGGGTTGGCGAGGAGGCGTCGCCAGAGGAGCCGCACATCCGCCGTGTCGTTGGTAGCGGCCGTGGCCCAGAGGGACAACGAATTGCTGCCGACCAGGAGCTCCTCGCAGGAGCCCCAGGACAGAGTCGTTGCCCTGCCGTCGGAGGCATCGAGCGAGAGCTGAGTTTGCGATTCCCACTGTAACCGCCCCCCCCCTCACACCGCAACGTGAGCCCTAACCTTCCATCTCAGCCGGCCCTCTAGCTTCGCACTCACCTTCAAATACTCCCCGCCCCTGCCGTTCGGTCTGAGAACCCACACCTTCCCGCCCGCGCACACGGCGATCTTTCCGGTGACCTCATCGATCGCGACGGCCTGCAGGTGTTCGTCCGTGCCCGGATAGATGGTCTGTATGAGCTGATCGACGCCACCCAGGATCACCAGACTGTCGCCGGAGATGTAGGCGATGATACGCTTGCGCTGCCACTCGCCTGTGCACGTTGCCTGCGGCTTCGACTGTGGCCGTCCGGGGTGGATCATCGATGTGGAAAAAATCTGGGGGACTATCGTAGTGCTGTGGGCGCGGTACGCGCATGTCAATCCGCTATTCGTACGGTCTGTCGGAGGAGGTCAGCACAAGCAAAGGCGGCTGAAGGGGGGAGGCGGCTGTGTTATTAAGGCGGTGGAGCTTGAAGAATGTGTTGGGTCTGCAGGGAAGTTATGTACGTAACTAGCGCGAGCCACTTGCCATACCAATCCCCCACCCTGGCGCGGATCCACATTGCCGATAGATAGGCACAACGCAACACGGGATATCTGCAGCGTCAGGCGACGGAGGACTGGGAGAACGGGACCCAGGGATCAGGTTACCAGCTGATTGCTTGCGTACAATTATTTCCAGCAACATGCATTAATAAACGAAGTACTTCCACATCACGACCGTGAGTCCATAAGTATGCTAGATATGTAGGTAAGTGTTCGAACGAGAAAAAAAAATAAGCCGGGAGGAATGGGAAAAACAAAAGCAGAACCCTCCCGCCGACGAATGGTCATGGTATCCAAGAAGTCGCATGCAAAAACGAAAGCACCCGTTGACAAGAACAGAATATCAAAAACGCCCCCCGCTCACCTGCCGAAGAAAGAAGCAGGAAAGTCATCAAAAACCCGGCGCCACAAGTCCCGGTAAAGAAACAGAAGAGAAAAACAGATCCTCATAACCCGCCAGCAATACTACTGCGGCTCCCAACGGTGCGAGCCCCCGACCCCGATCCTATCAAAGTGCCCTCATCCTCATCATCAGGCTCTACGACCCTCCCCAACGTACTCCTTCCAAACGCGCTGAACCTTTTAAGCGGACTCCCGGGGCTCCCAATAGGTGTGCTAGGAGCTAGGATGCGATTCCCCAGCACGCCTCTCCTCCTCGACCCGCCAGTGGTTTTCCACCCAGGGGTTTTGAAGCCCCTAAGTGGCGTGACGGTCCCAGTGGCGCCTTTCGAAGTTTGGATGACCGTGATGTCTTCGAACGAATCCAACTGCCGCATCGAAGAGTTTTGCCGTTGTTGCCGCCGGGTGGCTTTCTCGTGCCATTCCAGGAAGAAAGAGAAGCCCCTGGCTGTCTGCGTGCGCTCGTATTGCCGAATGGCGTCTTGGTGACGCCAGCCTAGCCGTGCCTGCCGCGTGTCCCACCGCTTGAGATACTTGTGTGCCAGCCGCAACTGTCCTTCGTGTACCATCACCTGCGCCCTCAGTTCTTGCTCCTGGAGACGGCGACGGTTTTCAAGCCAGCTATTGAAGGCCAGTCCGACGATCCGGCGATGATCAATATCATCGGCCTCCGTCCAATGATCAAGGACAGCAGTGGCGCGAGCGTTCCAATTGAACAGGATATTGCGTCCTAACTCCAACAGTTGAGAGTGCGCGTAATCGGTCGCTCGTTGATCCTGATCCCAAAGCTGATCGCTTTTAGCAAGCCATCGGCGGAAGAACCGCTGCGCGGTTTGGCGTTTTCGGTTTCGCGCAACCACATGGTACGCCTCTCTGATCCGTTGCTTCCTGGATTCGGTGGCCGCGACACTCCAACGCGACAGTGCCTGCTTGGCTCTGAAATAGTAGTGCGCATCTTCGGCCAGTTTCTCCTGGTGTCGGATGGCTGCGACACGATCTCGCAAGGTAAACAGTGTTTTCCCCAGCAACGTAGCGCCGAACCTGTTCATCGCGTGTTGATCCCTCTCACGGAGGAACTGTTGCCGGTGATGCCAGTAAAGGAAGATGTCTCTCACTAGACTGCGCCGGTGGTGGATTGCAGTTTGGCGATACGCGCGTCGCAGCATTTCCTTCTTCTCTCTGCACCTTTGAGCGAAGAGCTGGATGACATTCCGAGCAACTTTGCGGTTGTGTGTGCGCGTGAGCAGTTGAAGCCGCTCCTGTCGTACCCATTGCTGTAACGTGTTCCGCTGGATCGCCACATCGTGGTGCTCCGTCATGATGTCGTGCCGTAGCGTCAGTCGCCAGGTACGCAACATTCTCCGAGCAAGGTTCTCCTTGTACATCTCCGCTGCCGCGATTTCGTTCTTTGTGTGCTTCCTCCAGGCTGTGAATTTCTCGTAGACGATGCGGTCCGTGACGATCTCCAACATCCCTTTGACAAGAGGCGCGAAACCTGCTTGGTGCCGCCAGCTGTCGAAGACGGCCTGCCGTCGGCGCAAGTCCAAGTGGTTCAGCGCATGGTCCTGGTCCTCCAAGTTGCGGTCGGTCTTGTAAACCCAGTGAGCGAATACTTTTTGCAGGTCTTTTTGTCGGCGGAATTCGATCGCCATCAAGCGCATTTCAATCATTCCGTTCGCTTTCGCTGCCCAGTCCTCCAGCACAGTGTGGGCTAGACACTCCACGTACCGCTGGGGCACGGCGACGTCCAAGTGGGCGAAATACCACTGCCAATAAAAGCGCGATACCAGGTTCCCTCGATACTTCTCAAGAGCATGTATTCCCAAGTCTCGTTGTCTCTGGCAAGCATCCATCCACCGGTACAGCGCCGACTGGAGTCGAAAGCGCCGCACCTTCTCACGTTGTGCTAGCACCCGCCGCTTCCAGATGTTGAAGTACTTTCGCGCCAATATTCGCTGCTGCACTTCGTGTGTCCGCTGGACGATCGCCGCGGTCTGATGCGCCCAGTTGTTCCAAGTTTTCGAGAGCAAGGTGAGACGATAGCGTCGCGTGGCCCGTTCCCCAATCCTCGCGAACCACCGTTGTTCCTTCCACATGTCAAACGATTGTTGCAATAAAGAGGTGCGGTCATACACTTCCGCCTGGTGTTCAAAGAACTTGCGACGTACCACTTTTTGCACGGTACGCTCCTTCCAGAGGCGGAGAAACTTTTGAAACACGACGCACTCATAAGCTCGCTCGGCAACACTGATGCGCTTGTCGTCGAGCGCGCAGTCATCATCGTCGGTCGAGCGTCGATGTTTCTGCTCAGGCTCCGAGCCAGAGGGGCCGATACGGCGCTCGCGCATCTCCAGCCGTCGCTTCTGCGCGACAGCGTTGGCCATCCTCACAGCGTCGCTCCTGACATCCTTCGGCGACTTAAGCATCCTAGACCGTCGGACCTCCGTCTCGCCAAGCTTCCGCGCGTTCATACTGTTGTCCCCAGACTCCTCGTCCTCAGCATGGTACTCCGAGCTCGATTCCGACCCCCCAGAGGCGGCCTGGCGTGCCCTATCCCGGCGCTCCTTCGCATCTTCGAGGCGCACCCTATTGAAGTCCATCGTGACCTCGTCGGGCAAGACGCTAAGGTCGGTAAAGCGGGTGTTCTCGACATCGACGCCGATCTTGTCGAGCAGGAAAATAAACTTCTCCTTGAGATCCTCGCCGGGGGCATGCTGCAGCTCCAAGATCCCGCGAAAATACCGGCTATCGCCCTTCGGATCGATGCTGCGCGCCGCGAGGACGTAGTCGTATGCTTTCCACAGCCCGCGGAAGGCGCTTCCGGGGATCGTGGTCGCCAGCGCGACAATTTCGTGCAGGATTTCGAGGTCTAAAAAAGATATGAGCTACAATTTTCGTCTGACGGACGGAAGGGAGAGCGGGGGAAGGATATACCGTCATCGGAGTAGGAGGGCAAGGGATCGGTTGCATCTTGTTCGTAGGATTCTCCATCGTTCGTTTGTGGCGACGGCGACGGTGGTGTTGGCGGTGGAGGCATGGCCCAACATGGGGTTACTCGTAGACAGGTAAAGTGAAGCCCAAATTCAGACAATCGTCGTCTGAGGCGAAATAACGGGTTAAAACTTCGCGCTGAACATTCAGGCGCTGACGGAGGGGGAGCTTGAGGATTCGTTTTCTCTTTGTTGTGGGCGCGACCGTCGACGACGAGAGTCGCGCCAATCCCATGAGGCTCTGTAGTTGCTCCTAATTTCATCACTCGGAGCTGGGGTCTTACTGTATTGGTTTCTACGACAACCACCAGATCCAATCTTACCTCCAGGTCTTTTGCTGTATGACAGCATCTGCATTTGCACAAATTTCAACTAACAGTTAACCATATGTAAGATGTACCTAATGTACATATCTATTGTGGACCCAGAGTCCAGAGTCCAAACGGACAAAGAGAGAGAGACGCCAAACTGAGATACAGGACCACTAGAGTAAAATTATATGACGCTCCTAACCAAAGGATATTAGATACTGACTGTTCTTGCTAGGACCGGCTGCTCAGCCATCCGGCCTTTACGGACTCTCTCAGAAGTACGGGACATTGTACAATGTTAGATCAAGAACAGCTTGCGCACAAACAACTGTAAAACTTCACTATCAAACTTGAGTGTGCACACTGGTCGGGCAACGGCTGCAATCTCAACGCCGTCAAACCGCAGGCAGATTACGACCGCTGCAATGACCGCGGTGAGGCGCTTCCAGCAAATAAGAATCAAGACAATCACTGTAAAGCTGGTAGGGTTGTGGCCGCGTCTGGGTTCGGGCGGGGCATGCGGGGATTATTTAGCGATCATGGGTGACCAGAATGGACAATCCGTAGTTATGCCAAGCCTTGACCCCGTCTATCTACATAAGTACTTAAGTGTCCGGCCGAATGCATTCTACATACTCTCTATCTACCTCTTACTTGTTCGACTCACACCCACTCACATCCATAATAATATCGTCATGATCCAATAGGTCGCACACGATTAATGAATCATCATCATCATCAACTCACATCCATAATGTCATCCATTTCAACACATTGCAACTGATCGGATCGATGGAAGCGGCCATTATCGTCATACTGAGCTGCCAGATGGTAGATCCCGGTTGAATCCCATTCTCGACACGCGCGTCGATCTGCGTCCGGAAAGGAAAAGGAGAAGTCTATGCTGTCCGCGATGCAGTTGTACGAAGTAATGACGGTAGTGTAGGAGGAAAGCTTGCTCTCACCATTGCTGGCAACTGTGGAGTCTTGCCAGAGGTGGTATCGCACCTACAAAGCGTGCTCAGCCAGCTTTGAACGATCGCTGGTCGCTGCCAGGCTCTCCACATAGACCGCGGTATAACATACCCACTCCAATACAACAAAATATCACCTTCCCATCCACCAATTCTCACCTCGGAACCGCTATTCGCGGAATTAAAAGTGTCCATCTACCGGCACAGTCCATGATCCAATAGGGTCGCATGCGATCAATGAATCATCATCATCTACCGGCGCAGTCCATGATCCAATAGGGTCGCATGAGATCAATGAATCATCACCGTCATCTACCGGCACAATATCGCAAGTTCGTCAGACGTATCAGGAAGCGTTACATGGAGTTCCTGGACTTCATCGAGAGGCTTTAGCCGTACATGGCCACGGCATTGGATCAGGACAATGATACCTGGCAGTGGTAATCTTCAAACATGTTCTCCCTACCGATTTCAATGTAACGGCGGGCGGCGGGAGCGGGAAGCGGGAAATTCCAAAGTACTCAAATGAGTTCGAGGACGGGAGCGGGCAGGGACGGGCAGGGACGAGCAACGAGTGCCGGACAGGGACGAGCAATGTCAGACGTGTGTGTCAGACAAAGACGAGCGACGCTGGACGAGTGCCGCCGAGACGGAAGAGAAGCGGAAGAAACGGAGAAACGGGAGAAATGCCGAGGAGGTTTGATTGATTGGATAGAATACAAGAGGTTGCGTGAAAAGGAAGAAGAAGAGACAACACGCAGAAGAAAGCCCTCCTTATATATATGCGTACTCATACTCATACTCACGCAAGTCACATACGTACTCGTACTCACTTCTCTCATACGACAGAACCCAAAACCGATGAACCTTCCAATGTCGAGGCATTCCAGAACGATGCGCCGTCCCAGCCGGTGTAGGGAGGGTTTCCGTTCACGACCAAAAGAGGGGGGACCAAAAGTGAGGACCAATCTATTTACTTGAAGAGGGTGGTGGTGGTGGTTTAGGTACAGTTGCAGTGATGATAGGTACAGGTGGCGGTAGTGTGTCTGTCTAAGTACAGAAGAGCACCTTCATCCTTGCTTGATCTTGCTGACTCATCGATTGCGCCTCCGGCCTTCAATTAGCTGGTCGTGGCATCCAAACTCAAACCTTCCAAACGCCGAGGCGTTACCCGAACGCTGCACCGTTCCAGACCAGAACTTTCCACCAAACCTTCCAAACGCCGAGACTTGGATACTTTGAGCAAGGGTGTTCACGATGTCTTTAATTCAGATGCTGTCACCGAGTGGCCCGATGCGGTGGTACGTGAGCACATGGGTTGTGTGTGTATCCTCCCATCTGACGGATTACAGGCCCAAATGAAGACGCATTTCCTCTCGCGCGGTATCTTAAGAAGTTGGTCGCCATCCACGCACACTGCGCCGTCCTCACGAAATACGCGAGCTCACCCCGTCTTCGTCGCTACTTCCACAGCAAAATCGCACGAAGTCAGGAGCATCCCGACAACAATCACAACAGTTCCGTCGCTGCAGACTTTGGAAAAGTTTGATTGAAGATACTCTCGCAGGACACGAATCGGAAACTGCCGACTACGCCCGATTGCGCCGGATTGTCATCGCAACGCAGCGGAAGTTCTTTCGAAACGATGGCTCCGTCCAGGCGCCTGTCCACTGCGAGTGCGTATCGGTACACTAGTTCAACAACCCAACGGTGGCCTTGGACGAGATACCTCCGATGAATTTCCTAGGCGTTAGTAGGCTATCTTGCAACGAGAGTGCGAGGTCTATCGACAGTAACCGGAAGTTTCACACCCGAGGATGGCACGGCAAACGACACCACCGCGGGCTCTACCTCCACCCGACCAGCACGTTCCAAGCACTTCCCAAGAAAGCATGTCTCGCTACATTGTCGAACTGTTGGTCTGGAAGGGGGCGGCAAGATCTAGAGGCAATAGTGAGAGCTCTTGCGCCTCGACCGATATGGAGGGTGTTCCCGACAGGAACGAGACTGATGGGACCAACCAAGATTGGAGTGGATCATAATGGATGCCTTTCATCTTCTGCCTCGTCGATCGCTTGCTATTTTTCTCTTGGCCTGTGCTTCTGGCCATTGGAGGGATTTAGCAACGGGTTGGATGGATATGGGAAAGCATCGTATCCGTGGTAACCGACGAAAGTAAACAACAATCGATCCCCAAGTCCAAACGTTTGGGTACATTTAAAGATAAGTAGATATCCACAGCATTAAAGATGGATGAAGAATTCCACCACTAACCATAGTTATGAGGAATAGTGCTGGCAGATGAGTACTTTGGTACATAGTGTGAAGATTTTTGTCGGGACTCTGAAGTGCCTAAATTTACAACTCACCTTATCTCCAACACGGACTTTGCTAAATCCCTTTTTCTAAAGTTGGACTTGGGAGCTAGTAATATGTACATCTCTAGAGTATATATATCTACTATGTAGGTAGATTCAGCCAACATGATTATGTACATATATACCTATGAACTTGATAACTCACCCCTGCCAGCGATATCCACGTACTTACTTACTTGATATGTACGTTATCGCGGATAACTCTATCCAAAGTTGATATCATCTTCATCAAGTTTGATAACCCATTGTTGACAGAATATGTGGCTGGTGAGCCGGCGTTATGCACCACGGTGACCATAAAGTTGTTGTCAAGAACACTATTTAGATAGATGGTAAAACGCGCTGGTATTAATAGTTATGCTTTCCTTCTTGTCGGTGCTAACCTCGCAGATGAATGTTGTTTTTGTGACTTTGTTCTAGGAGCTGGGCTTCACCTGTAGGAGCCCGGGGTCGAGAGGTTGTACCCTATGGGTGACGGAACGAGCAAGCAATTCGATGGGGCGGGTGTTTTAGACGGAATCTACTTTGGCCCATCGTCCATAGTCCAAAGTTCGACCCCGATAATCCACGTACATAAGTAAGAAAAAGAAAAGCCATGCAAATCGAATTGATGATCTCTCACTCTAAGAAAGAAGCTCAGTTCTTCAGCAACACCCTATTATCACAGCAAAGAAACAAAAAACACTCCAATTCCCCCTCGTCCCCCAACGATCACTCGCGCTTCTTCGTGAGGAGACAGTATTTTCCCCAACTGCGGAAGCTCGGGATCCAGCGGGGAACCCAAAAAATACGCCCCAAGCTCGGTGTCGCGGCTGCGTCCAAGAAGTCTCTACACACCAGCTCGTCCCATCGGTTCGTCTCGACCTGGTAGTCCTGCTCGGCATCTATCTCGCCGTGGCGGTTGAAGAACGATTCGACGAAGTAATCACATTGGTCGAAATCAACCTATCCTCCGTCAACAAGAGGCGGCGGATGGGTGGGGAGGTGGGGAGGAGGGGGGCTGCACATATTTCAACGGGTCGCCTTTATTCTCATCGTTCATGCCCTTTGGAATCATCCAGGTCCCGGGACGGGACCAGTCCTTACTCTCTGGGAACTCGCCTGGCAGCAACCCGTCGAACGCGCTCTTGACGAACTTGACTCTCACCCCGTCGGGCAAAAAGTACGATGACGGAAACCGATACCACTCCTTTCCGATGCACAGGTTCCCCGTAGCATTCGTCGGTAGCTCGGAGTACACCTGTAAAGGTGCCGAGTACGCGGTGACGATCGCTAGCACGCGGGAGAGGGAGGCTAGCGCGGCGACTGCGAGCGGCAGCGCGAGGACGAGCCAGTTTAGGACGTCTTGCGATTTGCCCCGGCTAGTCAGGCGGCTCGAGACGGTTCCCCAGACACTGAGCATAACGTGGTAGGCCATTGCTGCGTTCAAGCACAGCGCCGGATACGCTACATACATAAACCGCTCTTCTTTATGCGGCTGAGCGGTGAAGATCGCGAACCAGAGGTAGAAAGGGGCCGATAGGGAAATCATACGCGGTGTGAAGCCGGGAGGCAACGCTGTGCGGCAGACAATGTAGAAAAAGACCTTTGGGATATGTCAGCACTTGGCCCGCTGTGGCATGCTAGTGGACTTCTTCTTCTTACTAGGTATGGAGCACTCATCAACGCGAGAGGTAGCAGCAGATTGAAATTGAGCGTCAAATTCGCCAGGTAGAACCACCACGGTTCGGTGCCGTAGATATTTGGGCCCTTTCCCGGGCCGCTGAAAACATTGTAAAGCACAATGTTCAGAGGAACGATCTCTAGTTTTTGGTAAGCGTAGGAATCTATTCCGACAATGCCAGCCTACACACGCACACCACAGTGAGTCTTTTGGTTCCGTTCCTCTATGGGATGGTATTCCGAGAGGGCCTACTAGCAATAAGAGTGACGCGAAGCCGCCCTTTACGAGCCGCTTGACGGTGGGTACGGCTCCCCACGACACGGCGGCCATGAACAGCTCCTCCCCGACGTGTGGAATGCACATGGCCATACTGAAAGGCCAGCCCAGTAAACCACCCAGAGCAAACCAAAAAACTCCTTCAGCAGTGCGGAAGCCTCGCCGACGATTGATGAACGCCGCCGTCCCGAGCATGGTGGTGCACATCGCGAAAGTCGACGGCAGGAACGTAGCGGCAGCATGGAACATACCGGCGCTGGCGGTGCTGGCGACGAGGTAGAGAATTCCGACCCGGCGGTTGATGTTTGTCGAAACGGCGGAATACAATCTCGTCTCGCAGAGCGCGCAGGAGACGGCGAACAGGCAGCGGAGACCGTAGAATTCGTGGATCTTTGCGCGCGGTCAATCGCTGCCCTCCCCTCCCCGCGGATCGCCGTGTTTGCGTACCTTGCTGAGATTGGGAACCTCGGAGAAGAGACGGCTCAGAACGGCATGCAGACCGACATAGGCCCAGCTGCGGATGGCATAGACGGGCGAGTACTCCCACGTCTGCAGCCCGTAGCCATGCGCGAGGTAGTGCGTGGGCTCCCAGTAGTTGAAGACTGCAGCGAAACACCCGTCCGTCAGTCACCGCCATCGCCACGCAGGATAATTGGCCATTTTCACCTTCATCGCAGTCGGGGATTGTCGCGTAGACGGCGGAGAGTAACCGGACGAGGAGGAGTGCAGAAAACGCGGTGACGTCCGACACGATGGGACGAGACCTTCGAAACCTAAACAAGGCCACCTCCAAGAACACATGTGAGCTAAAAAAGAAAAAAAAAAGTGCCCCGGCGCCGCACATGCTGCCAAACTCTCCCAGCGGAAAAACGTCTACATACACGTCGCCATCCACATTCTTGTCCGACACGGAGATTTCCTCGGTGGTGACCGAGGGGGTTGCTGCGAGGGCGGCGGGAGAGCCGCTCTTCGGTTTGGGCCTATATCGAGGTGCCATGGCTGACACGCGGTGTACGTAAGTGGGTTTCGACGAGCAAGTGCACGAGGAAGAGTGTTAGATACTTTAGATGGTTAATTTTACCTTTTGCTTTCGCAAAGATCGTTCCGTTCCGTCAATTACGTGTGGCTTCGCTACGGTTGGGTAGGCAGGGGGGGTCTCGATTGCAGAATGCACGATTAGTAAGCCAGGGGTTTTGACGGTTAGAGATACATACTCTATGTAACTGACGAAGTGCGAGGTCTACGTAGACTCGGCGTTTGGGTCTGCGAACTGCCAAGGCTGAGGAGTCTGAGCATGTTTGCCCCCGCTGCCCCCGTTGCCCCACCACGTATCACGGGTTTAGTTAGTCAGTTAGATGGAGCGATGTAACTAAGTAGCTTTCAACAGGGCTCACCATGCTGCTGTCCGTTATCTCCCAATCCGGCGTGTTGCCAGTCTGCGCTGTCGAACACATAGTGCGAAAGGCAACGCAATCAAGCGAAAAGAAAGCTATGACGCGATCAGCTCGTTGTCCCGACATATAGTTCCTTCACTCGCACCGCTGGGCTGGAGGGACACGAGATATCACTGATTTAGAAAATCCTGCAATATTCGTCACACCTCCGCTGGAACGGACAGCACCCAAAGCCACGCCGCCATCCCTACACCCCTCATCGCAGCCGCCGCCACCATCGTGGCTCACCTCAAGGGTGTATATAGTCGGTACTGGCAGACTCGGGGACTGCCCCCCCCCCCCCCCTTCCCTTCGACATCAGGATGCCGAGTGTGCAACTCGGGGCCTAGGCCTCCTCCCCTCTCACCGATCATTCCGTTGGCATCCGCACCCATCCGGACGGGACGGGGAGAACTGAAGGAGTCGGCAGATCAGCTAGCAATTCGGAGAGTCGGCGGACCAGCCGCCGATTCTCAATGTGGGCGGATCAGCGAGCAATTCCGCGGTCTTTTTGGTCGAACGAAGAAGGGGCGGCGGATCTCTGCTTCCTCGTACCCTCGCCAGCTCTTCTGCTACCGCCAATGGCATATGTAGAGGTCGCTCGTCATCGGTAACATGTTGGAGTCGTCAGGGTACCGGGATAGCGGCTGCCTCAAGGGCATTTGCGGAAAGTGGTATGTAATGGACCGCATGGGTCCGACGCCGATTGTGAGAGATTGAGAGATGGGAGGTGCTGTTTGTCGCGTGCAGATGGGCCTTCTTCGTGTCGTGGTGGTGGGGGTAGTTGCAGGTGGTTCCAGATGCGGGAAGAAAGACGAAGGAAGCTGTGGCTGGATGTTTGTGTTGACGCCGAAGCCTCGACCCGTGGGTTTTGTGTCGAGCGATCGCACGATATGTATATCTATCTTCCAGGGTGTTGGCGTGCGAAGTCTTCTCTTTGGTGCAACCTAGAGTACACATCATGTACCGTTGTGTAGTGGCGAGTCAAGTCTCAGAGTGATGCTCTGTGACGCGTGTGCCGATCCTGACGTCGTGACCGTCTGTTCCAGGGATGCAATGTACATACATACTATGTATTCTTCGCCGGCACGTCGGCCGAGCCCACCTCTACTTGATCGGGATGGCTCCCGGGCAGCCCCCCCTTTCCGTTCCCTCCATTTCTTGGCAGTCCTGGGCTACGAAAAAAAGAAAGAAAAAAAAAACAGTGCCTTAAACGCAACGATAAACCGAACCAGGGCAGCGCTCGCGCTGGTGCTTCAGCATATCGACTCTACATCTGGGAGGAGCAGAAGAGGACGGGACTGGACTGTTGACGGGACTTTGACGCGCCGCCTACCTGGGCGACTGGAACTGTCTAGGTAGCTTCCCCGTGCCCTAGATATTCTCTATATTCAGATATATCTACCTACTCTATATCCACGTTGGAGAAACACTCTATCTGGCACAGGCTTTGAGCACCTACCTACCCAAGTTGTATACCCAGGGTGAAGACCCAGTATTTGTCGCATAGTCCTGCTACGTATGTACCTAGATTGTACTTGTACTCCCCCGTGGATCCCACTGGTGGAGACGAGAGAGACGGCGGAGTCGGTGGATCTCGGGGACAATGGGGGACGATAGTCGCAAGGCCTGGGGGGAGTTGAGCTGAAGTCTCTGTGCACGGCGCCGACGACTCCCTAAGTCTGCGCGTCAAAGTCGTGGATCTGCCGTATGCGACTCGCGCGAGATGTGGGAAGAAACGCGAAGTGCCGCTTTCCCGTGGGATTATATGCATAGCAATAGAGATCTTCCAAAGAAATTAAAAAAAAAGTGTTCCGTTTTGGTTGCTGTATCCGGTGCTACGTACTCTGGGGCCATAACCATCTGTTTTGTCGTCCCAAGTATGTACTTTGCATCGATAGATAGTGACCTTTACTCAGTTGCGGACTGAACGTCCCATCGAAGCTTTGGTGGTATGTATCTATGTATTATTAGCTACATATGCATGCCAATCAGCAACACCTCTCAAAGCAAAAACGTTGCCCTGGTGATGTCGAAAACGATATGTACCGATGTCCGCTCTCGGGCTTTTGTCGGCTCTTGGCGGAGGGGGGATCCGACCAGCCACTGGCGGAAGGGCCTCCTCTTTTTCCGTCCGGTAGCGAGAGCTGGAAGGCGGCGGGTTGTTTCGCGAGCAGCGGGCGCGCGGTGCAGATCACTCTTCACGTGCACTTGCACCTTCACCTCCGCTTCCCCATTGGTCGGTCACATACCTATCTATCTGTACGTTGTTCCCGAGATATGTGTCGTGCGGGCTGGTTGAAGAAAAGAAAAAAAACCGGTCCTTTCGTGCGGTGGAGGACGATCCCGCTTGCTCGCTCCTGCTGTCCCGAACGATCATGTACCTGCCCGATACCCACTCACTGTAAGTAGATATCCGGCACAGGAACGGACACGCATCTAGATATCTAGGTAGGAACTCACTGGAGCTTTCGCGATTCGCTTTCCTTGCCTTTCCTCTCGCGTGTGCCGATGTTTTCCCCCCGTAGATATCTCCGTATGAAGGTATGGCGATTCGGCCCGCTCGTGGGTGGCTGCTTATGTGCCGCACCGCATTCGAGTGAGAGGACGAGCCTGAAATTTGAAACCCGCCAGTCGTGGCGAGCGCTCACGCTGTTGCACCAAGCGTAAGCGGAGGAAAACGCTCCCATCTCGGCAGCGTGCGAGCGTTGCTGCGTTCCTGCATTAGCGCCGAGAGGGTTGCATTCTTGATGTGCGTGCAGACGTGTAGATGTGCGCCAGACGGGCATTTTTCCTTCGTTCCTTCCTTCCGTCAGGGGGAATTCCGGGAATTCGCCGAACGGGTCTTTTTTTCTTCTTTTTTTTTCTCCCCCGAAAGGGAAGCGGAGAAGAGAGGAAAGGAACAAAAGCGAACAGCCCACGCCGCCGAGCTCCATCCGTCCAAGCGATCGCACTCGCTGGCTGCTGGGTAAGTGGTGGTGACAGTGGTGTGTTGTTGGTGTTGGTGTTAGTGTTGCTTTTGCTCATCTGCTTCATTCGTGGCACACATGTATGTATGATGATGATGGTGGGATCTTCGTCAGCTGGCGGGTCAGCCCACCGCCTGCCACCTTCCGCTTGTGTAGGGAAGCCGCAACGTGCGGCGGAGAACAGAGAAGCAGACGGCCTGGCGATCACCTGCTATCTATCACCTCCACGGAGAGACGCCGCGCGCGCCTGTCTGCGGCTGGCCCCGTCTTCCCCCAGGACCGCTCTCCCTCTCGCCCCATCTGGAATCTCGCTGTTTCTGCTCGATCATATCCACTCGCATTCAGCCTAGAGCGTGTAGATATCCAGACTGTGGCGCCTCCGAAATCTCGCGAGTCGCGACGACGAGATTAGCTGCTCGTCATTTGGGCAACACGGCGGACCCTTGCTCCTCAATCGCCCCGACCCAGCCAATCGCAGTCGCTCGCTCGTTTCACTTAACCACCAGCAACCTGGTGATGCCTTCTGCTCAGTGCTCACCTCCTCCCCCGGAAATCCCCCCCCAAGCTGCAGCACCGCTAGCAACGGCACTACCCCCAATCCCCTCCCTCGCGCTCTCTCCCTCGCTCCTTTCCTTCTTCCTCCTTCCCCCAACCCACACTCACTCAACTCGTCGCGACTTTCGCCCTTTCGTTCGCTTCGAACCGCAACCCCCCCCAAATCATCAGTTTTGCCGCCCTTCTTTTATCGGCAAAACAAATCTCAAATCGAACTTCTCCCCGTTACAACCCGGATAGCCACCCAGAAAAAAAAAACCAAAAATAAAACTCCCAACACATACAACCCTTCAGTCGCTCTTTCACTGCACACTCACTGACTGCACGCCGTCGCAATGGCGGGACATCTTCGCTACCACGCAAGGGACCACGTCGCCCACCGTCGCAGACATATCGTCGGACGCAATCCGGCTATCGTCACCCAGACCATCTTCTTCGACCCGGAAACGACTGGCAGGATCATTGGGTTTTCGACCCTGAATCCGGTCGAGGAACACACGGCGACCCGCGGCGACGACGCGCAGGAGGAGGAGCAGCCCCGGACTACGCAGGTGGAGGCGGCGGACGAGCCGGCGAGCACCAGCACGTCTTCGAGAACGAAGCCCATGCTGACAGTGACGAGTGATGAGTTGGAGGGGATCACATCGAGTAAGCGGCTCCTGCGCACAGACGACATATGATGGGATGTTCAGGTACTGACGCCATGAGCGAAAGCTTCGAGAAACAGCGCCAGTCCGAGCGCATCGCACTCTGTTGGTGTTGCTAACTCGTACACTCTGGCGGGTGTGACCGGCACGCGCAGCTCTGCGGCGTCGTCGTCGACCGCTTCGCCCGGGCCTGCCACTGACTCGGCGACCTCAACCGGATTGTCGGTTGGCGCGACTGCTGGTTTGGCTGGTGCTGGTGTGGTCATCCTGATCGTCGTCGGCTTTATCGCCTTCATCTTCTACCGGAGAAAGTCGAAACAGAAGAAACAGGAAGCTTACGGAAACATCGAGGATGAGAAGGCTGCTGCCGCGAGAGGTGCTGGCGGAGCTCAAACTCCCATCCCCACCGTGGCTGTTTCGCAGTACGACGAGAAGTCGATCGCACCTAGCATAACATCCGAACGTGCGCCTCGTGTGTCCTTGCGCCCTGTGACCCAGTTCATGCCCAACCTCATGGGCGGCGCTACCACGACCGGTACCACTGCTGTCTCTGGCACAAGCACTCTCGGCGTCCCCGCTGCGAGTGCGCCTGGTGCTACCCATGGTGGCACCGATGCTGCCGCGGGCGGTGCTCTCGGAGCTGCCGCTGCCGTTGGTGCCGTTGCCGCCGCCGCCGGAGCGATCGCTGCCGGAGGTGTTGTGGTGGCCGCCAACCAGCCAGTGGGCGAGCCCCAGCATGCCCACCATCAGCAGGCACAGTTGGTTCGCACGCTGTCTCGCAAGGAGCCTCCCCCAGCGTTGGTTCTCAGCAACGAGTCCCTGCTCCGAACCGATGCCAATGACGTGGGCCCGCTTCTGCCTCCTGGAGAACAGCGACCGTCCTCGCTGACGCCGTCCGCATTCACCGACTCCTCTGTTGGCGTTTCACCGTTTGCTGGCTCGCCTGCCGGTCCTCTCAGTGCCGGAGGTAATGCGTCGAACGGACCAGTCCACCGAGTCCAGATGGCCTTTGCCCCCACTATGGGCGATGAGTTGGAACTGCGCGAGGGCCAACTTGTCCGCATCATTCATGAGTACGACGACGGATGGGCGTTGTGTATCCGCCTGGACCGCAGCCGTCAGGGAGTTTGCCCAAGAACCTGTCTGTCCCAGAACCCCCTCAAGCCCCGCCCACCCCCAGGAGGTGCCGGCCCCCGTGGTTCCCCTCCCCGCGCCGGCCCCGGATACCCTGGCCCAGGACTCCATCAGCAAGCCTATGCACCCCATGGATTCCCTTCTCCTGGCGGACACAACTCTCCGGGACCCGGTAGCTTCCCGCCCAATGCAGGAGGTCAACCCCCACGCCCCCAGAGTCCTGTTTCGCGCCCGCACAGCCCGGTCGTTCCGCGTCCCCAGAGCCCGGTCGTCTCCCGTCCCCAGAGTCCCGCCGTGCGCTCGCAGAGCCCCGCGAGGACTCCCGGTTACCACAAGCCGCAGTATATTCCGGTCAGTGCTAGCCGACCCACCTCCCCGGTTACTTTGGTGTCTGCGCCCAGCTCGCCGACGACGCCCACGATTGTCATCTCTCCGTCGTTCTCGAGGCCCTCGTCTCCAAGCAACCAGAGCCCCACGAGCCCGACCGTCGCACCCAGGCCCGCTATCGCCCCGATCCACCCATCGCCTTTGTCGATTCAGACTAGCACCAGCGATGTCGAAGGAGGAGAGCCTCAGCAGCCTGCCATGTCCTCTCCGGTGTTCCACGCTATGTGAGTGGGAGACTAGCGATCGCTCTACTTACGCTTACGCGGACGAAATGAATGTGCAATGACAAACAACAACCGAAGCATTGAAAAATGAAAAAGAAAAAGAAAAAAAAAATGAAATGTGGATGTGGGCGGTATGGTACGGTTTGGGATGGGCTGGGCTGGGATGAGGTTTTCTTGCTCCTTGCGAAGAAAAATGACAGGTTTTTTTTCTTTCACGTTCCGGTCTCTGAAATGACCGGATCATATCGGAACCGTCCACAAAAAAAAAACGAAACCATCTATCCTCTTACCATCCTTTGGTTGGTATTGGTATTGGTAGTTTTGCTTTTGTTTTGCTTTGCGCAATGGAAAAAAAAAAGTGGGAGGAAATTTCCTGTTGTTTTGTCATCGTCATCGTTATGTTCATTTACTCTCTTCGCTGTCTCTTTCTCTCTCTCGTTAGTGAGTTGGGTTCAGGGGAGGATGAGGTGGACGAGGTGGGGAGGAGTAAACACTTTACGGGGTTGGTGTTTTTTTTTTGCGATTTTGTTCTTTCATTTTTTTTTCTTTCTTTCCTTCCGATAGTTTTGTTCTACTACAGTTACATTTGTGTGACAATACCCACTTCCCTTCACTCTGGTATCTGCACGTCTTCTATCTTCTGCATACTCTACTTCCGTCCGATGACGGGTGGAATCTTTTTTTTTTTTTGCTTCTTTTTTTTTGAGAGAGAGAGAGGAGGGAGGGAGAAATGGGGAGAAAGAGAGGAAGAGGGAGGTGAAGGGAGGAGCAAGGAAGTAATTAATGGCTGGCCTTTTTTTTTGCGACTCTGGTTGCTTGACTAGCGATTATGGACTCGATGGTTAATGTGATGTGATGTGGAATTGGGATGTAGAATCTGATATAGTACAGTACACTAGTTGTTAGTTATGGGGCTTCTTGTACAATTCAGTTTTTGTGGGATATCACCCGTCCGCGTCGCTGAAAACCATAATCACCCATCCATCTACTTGTATATAGCCACTCCACCCTAACTAATCTAAATTTCCTTTTTTGGGGGGAAGGGGGAAGGGGGTTCCCTCCGTACTCCCTACTTTCCTTCCTCGCACAGCGCCAGCTACAACAAGTACATACATACATACGTAAAATTTACGAGTAAAACGAGAAGCTCGTCCGACCTGGACCCCCGTCATTGTTAGCCCCTCCAGCCCCCACACTACTCCCATTCCCAGTCGGGGACGAAACTTACAGAGCGGACAACTGCTCGAATTACTGGTCTTGAACCATTTGAGCAGACAGGTGGAGTGGAACTTGTTCTTGCAAGTCGAGCAGGCACGGTTCGGCAGCGAGCGATCGGGAGTGACGGCGAGGATGCTGTAGCAGATTGCGCACTCGCTGATGCCTTGGAAGTGTAGAGAGACATTCTTGCGGAACAGTGTTAGGGCGTCGGTTATACTCCCGCTCTGTAGTAATAGTTGGTTGGTGAGCTGTCGGGTGTGGGGCCGGGGGGGGGGGGGGGGGGGGGGGGGGTGTGTGGTTTTTGA
>Ga0307508_10000519_pt1 | contig 46043 bp, 70 predicted proteins | sample 9_EM_MG_FD_203089 | JGI IMG/M metagenome (GOLD analysis project Ga0307508, IMG submission 203089) | Populus trichocarpa ectomycorrhiza microbial communities from riparian zone in the Pacific Northwest, United States - 9_EM | ecosystem: Host-associated > Plants > Roots > Unclassified | place... | reverse complement strand
TCACCTTTGCGCCTTCATTCCTTCCCCCCCCCCCCCCCCCCCCCCATCCCTCGTGGCCTCACTCGTTAGATCTACGAGACCCTCCCTTCCCTTTCTCTCTTCCACCCAGCATCATCACATCCTTCACAGACCAACAACGTCAACCCGCAACTGCAGCAGAATGGGTAAGTGCGCTCGGATCCCGCTCGCCACCGTTATTTTTTCCGTGCTGTGGAATCGAAACGCTAACACCAACCTATAGCTCATGTTTTGCTACCCTCTCGTGTCCCGCACCAACATCCCAACCCAGTTCATAATCCTCACCACATCAATCACTCGATGACTCGCAAGATGAGTGGCAGCGCCATCGCCACTACCGATCCCACGCGCGATGAATCGCCTGCCGACATTGAGCAGACCATCCCGGAGGCACCCGCCACTATTCCGACTGCTGAGGTCTCAGCTCCCACTAGCACTGCCGGTATGGATGCAGCCGGGAGCCAGGTCGATATTCTCATTCAGAAGATGAACAAATGGAAGAGCCCTGTCCTTGGTATCGACTTCACCAGTGCCGGCAGCACTCGTCGTGCGCCGTCAGAGTTGCTCAAGGTGGGAACTACCGATCCGTTGCACGGTGTCGACGACTCCTCAGCGACGAACCTTATTCAAAGCCAATGCTGCGGTGGTGGCTGCTGTCGTCTTCCCCCCGGTCCGCCGTCGCCCACCAGGTCCTCTGCACCCCGGCCAAACTACGACATCCCCGGCAACGATGCGTTCCAGAGTCTCAATCTCAACTTGTCTCCACTTTCGACTCGCAGCAGATTGTCGAGCATCACCCCGCTGCCGATCAAGAATATCTCGGTAGAGCCGGTGCAGCAACCCGTGGAGCACAATTCGACGGCGTCGACCCACCCGCCGAAGTTTGTTACTCCCCACCCGCCATACGAGGTGTTTGCGGCCAAGGTTAGCTCCACCCGCGAGTTGACCAAACCTGGCGCCCCCAAGCGCACCTATCACTTCGACCTCGACGTTACGGATTACCCCGAGGAGGCTGAGGGTGTAGACTTCCGTGTCGGTGGTGCGATCGGTGTTCAGGCGCCCAACAATTTCGGGACTGTGGACGCTATCTTCGATCTGTTGGAAATTCCGCAGGAAGACCGCGATGCTCCCGTCACGTTGAAGACCCAAGGTGGCCGCTGGCCTACTATCTGGGGCGAGGATGAGGCTCGAACTCTGCTCACCACCCGTCGTGAGCTCCTGACGTGGACCGTTGACATCCAGTCTTACCCGCCGACCAAGAACCTCTTGCGACTGATGGCCGAGTATGCCTCCGATGAGGACCAGAAGACGATCCTGTTGTACCTGTGCTCGAGGCAGGGACAGGCCGCGTTCTGCGAGTACGTGTTGCCCCTTTTCAACTCGTCCCCGTTTTCGGGGACGTGCTCCTTTTTTTTTTTTGTCTCGCGTGATGCACTTATCAGATCAACTGATTAACTGACGAACACGATAGGCTGCGCACAGGTCCCTACGTTACACTGGAGCAGCTTCTTAATGCGTTCCCTTCTTCGAAGCCACCGTTCGATCACCTGCTGTGCAATCTCTCCACACTAATGCCCAGGTTCTACTCTCTTTCCAACGACCCACACTTCTCTCGTGATGTCTCTCGCCGCCGAATCATTGAGATCGCGGTTACCGTCCACGAGTCCTCGGAGCGTTGGCGTCCTGGCCAGCGCACCGGCGTGGGCTCCGGCTTCTTCGAGCGCACCGCTCGCAAGATCATCTCGACTCCGGGCTCAGAACCCCAATTCATTCCCATGTTCCGTGGACTGATGGCCAACCCGCTCGCCAAGGAGTTCGTTGCCGACGGCCCTATGATCCTGATTGGCGCCGGCGTCGGAATCGCTCCGTTCCGAGGCTTCGTTCAGCGTCGCCTCCAGAATGCGAACTGTGTTAACAAGGTCTGGGTCCTCCAAGGAGTTCGCGACAGCCTTGTCGACGAACTTTACTCCGGTGAGTGGGGAGTTCATGATGAGAAGATCAAAAAGGTTGTCGAATCACGCGTTGGATCCGGTCGATACGTCCAAGATGAGGTCCGCGCACAGGCCGAACTTGTTTGGTTCGTGATCAATTCTCTTGACGGCAGAGTCTTCGTCTGTGGCAGTAGCAAGGGAATGGGAGAGGGTGTCGAAGAGGCTTTGTTAGATGTTGCCATGGCGAAGGGACGTTTGAGTCGCGAAGAAGCCAAGGAATTTTGGAAAAAGAAAAAGGAAGGTCTTCAGTACGTCGCTGAGACTTGGTAATTGGCTGGCTGTGCTCTCATACCTTCCCCTCCCGCCCACCATTCGTCCTCGACGATCGGTTTCTTTTCCCTTTTTTTCCCCCCCCGGGTTTCCTTTGATTGCTGTTATGTAGATGGTGGGCTCCCTATAATTTCTTACTATTGAGCTGGGTGGGTGGGTGGAGTCGGGCTGGATGGCGTTCATATTGTTTTTTCCGATTTTGGTTTTTACGCGGGGCTTCCAATTGAGTTACATTTTCTTTACTCTCTTTTTCCATCTGTAGTTTTTTTTTAGTTGCTTTTTCTCGTTCGGGAGTGAATTTCGAGTGCAGTTATCTAGATATTTCTTTTTAGATCTCTTCTTCATACCTTCTTCGGTGCATCATACCTGGGTAGATTCGAGCAATACGATGGAGGGAGTTTGGGGAATAGATAAAATTTTTTTTCCGTAGGCCGGATATTTACTAGATATCACCTATAAACAGATGTTTCGTCGAATGGATGATATGATCCGCTCACTCCTCTCTTCTTCCACTCTCCCAGATACATACATACACCGTCTACCCGTTCCTTTTCTACAACTACTCACTAACTCACTACTACTTACATACATATAGAACAGACAGCGCACCGGGGGGGAGGATTGATAAACAAGATAAAAAAAAAGTAACTCGAAGTAGCAAAAAATAAAGCACACCAAAACTCCCAAAAACCGCACTCGTCTGCCGCTGCTTCTTCTTGTTGTTCTCGACTACTGGTCTTATTGGGTGGGATGGGGATGAGGGAGCGAGGTGAATTAGTAGATCCCTTGCGAGAGATACTGGAATTGATCGTACTACGGCGTGTTGCGTCAGTAAAATTGGCTTGGATGATTGTAGAGCAAAAGAGGGGGTTGGGTTACCAACCATCCTGGTGAAATAATTCCCCAAACTCTTCTGCACGAGCGCGTCCACAAACTCGCCCGCCTCCTGTTCGCTCATCTGGAGGACGAACCGCTGCTTCAGCTGCGAGGTGGCAGACTGCGCGTTGCTGCTAAAGCATGGCATCCGTGACCCCTTCCCCATCAGCTCGACCAGCAGTACCAGGTTGTCGGCCGACTTTCGGAGCGCTTGGAAGGCTTGCTTGCACAGTGTCCGGAACAGCGTGAAGGCCTCCGAGTCGACACCGCCCATCACGTCAACGTACTCTTGCGTGAGTTTGAATGGTGCGCCCTCGAAGCCGACGGAGCCCGGAGAATTCGACAGCATAAACCCGAAGTCGATGTGGATTATATGGCCTTGATTGTCGATTAGAACGTTGCCATTATGCCGGTCTTTGAGCTGCAGAATGTAGCAAATTATGCTGTAGGCAGCGAGGGAGCGGACGAATGCGTCGACCGCAGCCGCGTAGGTAGGAGTGTCTTCTGCACCGAAAGTCTTGACGAAGTGGTCCTTTAGACTGGCGATGCGGCCGCGAGGGTTGTGGCCCGAATTGTTGGAAGCGATTGTTAAACTACGCTTGAGAGAGTGGAGAGATGTGCCGTTGGTGATGGTTTCGATCAGGCCGGAGGACTGCAGAAGTCAGCATAAGCAGTCAGTAAACACTTGCAAGGGTGTATCCACCTCGCCGGTAACCAGGATCCGCATACGCTTAAGCCACACCGGTACCTCTGCGCGCTGCCAGATCTTATCGCAAACCTGAATGAGCTGGCAAGCGAATGCCTCCTGTCGCAAGTCCGCACCCGTCTTGACAATGACACTGAGAAGATCCCAGTTAGAACACGATCCGTACGGCGAAGACTTCCGTACTCGTTCCCGTTTTGCCGTCCATTCCTCCCCGAACGTAGCTGCGCTTGGGTCGTCGCGGTCGGCGTTCCGTTCCACTCCCGATGTCATCTGGTCATTCTCCATACGTGCGGCGCCAGCTTCACTGTTAATGTTATTGGGTTTGGCCCCATCGCCTTCCTCCACCCGGTCGTCGTAATTGGGGATTGGCGCAGTCGCCGCGCTTGCCATGATCGTGTCGAATGTAGGAATCGGTGCAGCTTCCTGGAAGAAAAAACTCTGCTCCTCGAGTGTTTGCATGCTGGCGATAATCTTGGCCTTGATCGCGGCCATTTCACTCTTCGGTCGTTTCCCGCCGCTGGCTTCCAACTGTGCCAACATGATCGCTGCCGCTCGCATGTGGGTCGCCAGCGCCGACAAATCCGGACTTTCGTTATTAAGCGGTCTCCCGGACTTCCGCCCAGGACTGCCGGATCGACCTGGATCCGAAGATCGTGGAGTGCCACCTCGAGACGACAGCGTGGAGATGCTATTGGCGCCGCTCGACGACCGTGGCCAGTGGGTGACCGAGGATGATTCGCCCCCAGACCGCTCGGTGGACGTATCGAGCGTTTCGTCCACGCCAATAATTGGGGATGTCCCGATATCACCGCCGGATGGCTCAAATACGCTGCTAGGGCCCTCCCTGCAAGCTCCAATCCGCCGTGACGATTGTCGTGGTGACTCCGAAAGATCGAACATCCTTTGCCGGCTCCCTGATGCCTCCTCCTGCAGCAGGTTGGTGAGTAAAGTTTCGTTCTCGGGCTTCCTAGGGTCAAAGTCGAAATCCTCTCGCAGCACCTCGACCATCAGTAGGTATGGAACTCGCTCGGCGCTATTAAGGACAGTCGCTTCCGCCGGATTGATCCGAACGATACGGTGGTGACTAGTTCGCGATTTGTTTTGGTGTACGGTTGCCGGGCATATTACGGGGATGTCCACCTCCGAGGGCAGGTCGTTGTTAAGAAGCGCCAATTCCGCCCGCAAAGCGCTCAGTCGAGCTTGCTTAGGAACCTCCACCAGCTTGTTCGATATCTTGTCTAAAGCGGAGAGAAACTGATCCTCCCTACGGAAATAGTTGGCCCTTAACATGTGAATCTTTCTGGATGTAGATAGTACGGCGGGGCTCAGAGGTCTGTCTCTAAGTTGCCGCCGCTTGCCACTGGAGCTCGACGGAGTCATCAGGTTATCTGCCGATTGAATCGAGTGGCGGTGGGAATGTAGATCTGGTAGGGAAGGTGATGTTGGTGGTGCTCCGGGCGCTGCAAGCATATCGTTGTATGAGGACCGTCTTGCCAAGGTCGTGCTTTTCGAGTCGGTCTTTAGACGCCTCGGGGATGCTAACGCTATCGGCGACGTCGGTGCCTTGGAATCGGGTGTTGCGAGCGGTGGTGGCACGGCAAGACTCGGGGAAGGCTTTGCCAACGGGGGTGGCCTTTCCTTTCTCCTCCGGGTTCCCGAGGAGCCAGTAGTTTTGCTGCGCGCCAGCTTCGTGGGCATCTCCGATATCGTTTCCTGGGGAGTAGCCTGTTTCCTCGCCTGTGCCACTGCGAGAGGGCCCGCAAATCGAGGTAGGATTGGCGCCGCGATGCTGCCGACGATCAAGCTGGCGAGAACTGTGACTGGAAGAACATTCTCCTTCAACCGCTCCTTCTTCTTCGCCGTCTCTCCACTTCCAAACACGATGTTCTGTATCCGGTTGCAGATTCGCCGACATACCTAGATGCGAACACCCCCGCCAAAAACGTTAACTTCTGTCCACCCTTGCGTTCTAGCATATCCTTTCGCGACAATCACTTCCACAGAACACCATTCTGCCAACTCTATCCGTCTCCCTCTCGTCCCAAGTATAGTGGTGGGTGGATGGTGGTGGGGTGGTGTGTACCTTAAATGCCGTCGACTGCGGATTCCCGGCCAAGTCATGCAGATGGGTTTGAAAGAGCCAAAATGTCTATACCGGTAATCAGAACTTATAGATAGAAAAAAAAAAATATGGCGTCCGCCTTGTCCCCTCCCTTCGGAGCAGGTGGTGGGAACAAAAGCACTCTGCCGGCGCGCTTCATACCAATAATGCTCCATGCGCCGACTGTTCGCACAGCTCGAATATGAAGTCCTCTAGGGCAACCGATTGCATGTTCTCATTGCTCACAAGCAGATGGCACAACTGCGGCAGGAAGAACTCGATCTCCTCGTAACTGAACTCGCGTAGTTTAGTGCACAGGAAGTGGTGGATTCCGATGTGCTCGGCGTAGCGGCTGCGGTGCATCCCCCACGTGTAAGCATCGTCTTCACATCGGATCGTATTCGGTAGAGCGAGAGGGAGGCAGAATGGACGGCACTGGTGCTAGAGGTGGATCCTTACGCCAAGTAGGTGACGGTGTAGAAAGGGTCATCGCTGAAGTGCTCGGAATTGATGAATCTGTATAGCAATTGCGACATGATAGCTGCGGCTAGATGGGCTGCGGTTGATCGCCGGGCAACGGACGGGCGTCGGAGAGCTCTTGTATGGCTGCCAGGACAATAGCGGAGCGCAGAGCGGCGGTTGCAGTGGACTTGAGGCGCTGTCTGGCCTGTAAAGTAGAATTGTATGGAGGAAACTCGTCGGGGGGTTAACCTGCTAGCTCAGGAAGCCGAGCCACTGTCGTGGGGGCGAGGGAGTGTGGTGATGGAGATGAAGGGGTTGCGTCGTCTGCTACGGTGTCATTCACTGCCGGCCGAGGAGGGTCAGTCTTCCGGCGCGCCGAGGGTCACTTGATAGCTGTTTCGTTCGATGGTTCGTTTGCGAGCAAAGGCCTCTTCGTCTTTCGGCCTTTCTCGAGAGAGCGGTGTGAAGAGGCACGCGAGGATAGAATCAACAATGTCGCCGCATCGGCAACCATACAACTCAAACCAAGACAGAATAAAAACCATAATCGCTAGGCTTAACTATACTTGGCGGCGTGACTCTTTCTTTTTAGGCTACTGAGCTAGAGTCAGGTTCTCTCCGCTCGAGATACATATGCACCTACATATTCGCCGGATGGGGCGGAAGCTCCTGAGAATACCACGACGGCAGCGGGAATGTGTGCTCCGCGGCAGAGGTGGAGTTGAAGAGCACCTTACTTGGCGGCTGGCAATGGTCACCAAAGAACCAAATCCCACGGCCACCTTCATAGAGAGGTACCATCGCCCTACAATTCGCTTCAGGTGGGTATGTAACCATATCATCTCCATAGATACATCAGTGTTTTTTTTTCTTTTGTGGCTCTGCGGATTTCGAGCTGGCTAACTAGGGCATGAATGCCTAGACAATTGCCGCTGAGCTGAGACGCAGTGATATCCATCCGAGTTCGAACGGATCGTGGCCAGCACTTTGGCCACCGAGATGAGGAATTCGGTCGGCATCCCAGCCCTTCTGAGATGGAGTGGTCCGTGGACTAGTCACGTAGTGTGCAGTCAGTTCGGTTCCATACCGCCGGCCGGACCGACGCGACACTTCTCCAGCGGTCTGCGGAACGTGCCGAAGATCTTGACCCATGCTCTAACCTTCACACTTTTATGATCGCAGTCTTGTCATTGTGGTGTAATATCTATGTATCTCACAGCTGATCTGCCCCTTTTCCGCAGAGGAAATGGCCATCCACCCTCCTAATTCCACACGTTCACCCGCCGGCGTCTATGTATCTATCGCTCGTAGCGCATAGCCTCCACAATATCAGCCGAAATCTGCAACAGCCCCTTCCTCCTTGCGGCGTCTTCCGTCTCCAAGAACATCGCTGCAACCGGCCACGCGTGTACCGCCTCGTCCTTTCTGTTCAGCACCCTCCCCACGCCCGCCAGACGCTTGCTTAACCCCTCGATGCACGGAACAAACACCTCCTCCGAGCCGTAATAGAAGCCCACTCCTTGCCGTGGCATGCTTTCTGCCCAGAGTGCGGTGTCCTCGCAGTCGCCGGGGGAGATCAACGGGTCATGGGGGTCCTCGGACCCGGCGTATTGACGGCCGTAGACATTCAGCACATCTGAGTCGAGGAAGTCGCTGGCCGTGTTGATGTTTACGTCCGAGATGAGGTGAGTCCACGGTGAGAGCAGCGCGGCGAACAGCGGCTTCTCGCTACGCGCTTTGGTGCCGAGGTATAGGAGCATACTCAACACCAGCAACGCACCGGCGCTGTCCCCCGAAACGACGATACTCCCCGGATCCTCGGTGCGCGAGAGAACGTAGTTGTAGCCTGCGAGCGTCTCATGCAGTTGGAACGGGTAACTTTCGTCTGGCACGAGAGTGTACTCGAGTGCAAAGATCGCGGGGTTCTGGAAACCGCTGGACCGGAGGACGCTGGCCCATGCGAGGAGGAATTCGAGGTAGAAGTGGCTGCTGCCCATCGTTAAGCCGCCGCCGTGGATGTAATAGATTACTATGTCCGGCCGCTCACTGGAGGATTGAGATATCCAGAGTCCCTTGAAATCGCGCTTTTCCACTGGGAGATTGGAATCAGTCACTGCTTCTTCAAGAATGTACACCGAGATACCGCACCTCATTGATCTCAACCCAGGAGGGACATGATATCCCTGGGATGTATCCGGAGCGCAGCATCCGGAACTTCAAGTACGGCACCGCAATGCCTTTACTGAGAAATATCCTGCCGACTATATCTGTCAGGATGCAGGTAATTCGGAGAAGAAGGACATATCACATACCGTCACTCGGAACATTCGTAAAAGCCCAGCGGATACATCTTATTGCGACATCTTGGAATACGGTGGTGCGTTGGGTATACCGCATCTGCGATCTCTTTGGTGTGAGGCATCGTTCCTTCAGCAACCGAAATGGGAGCTCGATGACTGTCTGGCAGATGAGCTTCGCATCTTGGACGCCGAATGGGTGCTCGAACTCACCCAGAAAGGGGAGAGCACATAGGCCACAGCGGAAGGTTAAGATGATGTTTGAATCGCGCACGAGATAGAAAGAGAGGAGCAATAGGAAAACGCTGATATCAAGGAATGACACGGGTCTCAACAACATTGTAGCTACCGTCGTGCATGGAAGGACACTCTGAATCTAATCACTGTTGCAAAAAAAAAATATGTATATTGTCCATGCAAGTCTCCTTTAGACTCGCGCTTCCAGCTGCCAGCCGCATCTCGGAAATTGGTTGGGGTTTAGGGCTGGAAATAATAATCCTAAAAAAAGTAAGATACCATTTTCTCGGACTCGGAAATTCCAAGCACCCGACACGTCCAGGTGTTGGGCACTCAAGGCTCAGGCCTGTCCGTTTCCAGCGCCAAGCTCGGCCTCTGATGATAGTCGGAGTTCGTCAGACACCAATGTGAGAATCGGTCAGAACAGGCGGGAACTAGGAGCATTATCGGAAACATAAGAGAGCGATGGAATCCTTCTGCAGTATGCACTGAACTTCTGTACAGATACGCGTCAGTAATTTCAGAAAGCGGGTTTTTTCATATTTCGTCACTCGTTTCGTGGAGTCCAGGCAGCGATCTGTCCGTTCACAATACAGTCTGAACCTGCATCGATCCAGACTATCAGACTGCAAAGGAGACAGTGGTAGTGGGACTTGAAGAAAGACTTCAGCAAGTCTCTCAGTTGACTCTGTGGCCACGATGGCCACGGTGGCAACCATCCCTCACGCGAGATTACCTTTGTAGGTCAGACCTCAATCCTACCGTTTTTATAGTTTATCGTGGGAGCCTATAGAGGAAAAGTAGGTGCATCGACGTCCCCAGACTCAGGGTTTACTCCACTCTCATGGGAACGGACACTGTTGGTCATCCCTAGAGACTCGTCCACAGTGAGGTGCACCAACGTAACAAATCTACCATCGCCAGGGAGAAGACCGTAGCGTGTGTCCATGTCTGTACTGTCTGGATCTCCGTATACGGATCTCTGATTCCTTCGTGCTCGACTCAATGGGGATAAGACCACCAGCTCTGTGAACTCACCCAGCCAAACTCTTGCCGGATTGATTCCGCCATTGTTGGGTGTCGAAGCTTGATATCTGCAGGATACGCGTGTAGATCAGGTTGATGTCTTGTCGGTAGGGAGCAATCCTAGAATACCAGGCTTCGACGACAGCTCAGATGTCCTTGATTCGTGTTGTGGCTGCACGTGTACCCAGCCACCACCAGCCAATCTTGACGGGACGTACCCACGTGCACGGGTTGCAGCATGTGACAGGGCGCGATAAGATATCTGTTGCTTGGATCGGAGTGGCTCATAGCGGTACGTGCTATCATACCGCTTAGATGGTCCTGAACTCTGAGGACCAGGGTGTCGTTCTGCCTCACTTTCCCGACGTTCCGGGTGTTCCTTCTATGCACGACGTGACCGTCAACGCGAAAGAAAGAAAAGACAAGTTGCGTCACAACCCCCCTCCTCAACCGCCAACCTCGACTGCGAGAATCGCCACCACGACAGCAGAGCAAGGACAATTCTTCCTTGTCGCCGCCCCCATCGAGAACGATCGTCTGATTATCAACCCTCTCGCGCAAAAGCTCGGAGCGCAGAGTCGGCCACTTACCCGGCGCCCAATCGATTAGATCCTCGCTGAAAGTCATCACTCGGATCCACCAAAGTTGACTAAGAGACCAACATCACACATCCTCTTCAACCGCCACTACACCAACCTTACCCACACGCGACCCCGACACAACACATCTCCTTTCAAAACCGCTGGAACGCTCTCGCTCGATTATCTCTTCAACCAGCGCCTCGAGAAGAGAAGGCTCTTTTCTTCGCGATTCGCCCCCCGTTTCCGAGTGGCGGTCGCACCGGTCGCTTCTACTTTTCCCGACCTTTTTTTCAGCTTCGACCCGCTACAAACCCTATCCGACATGGCGACAACCACAGCAGAAGCAGCACAGAGGTGGATACCCGATGCGTGTCTCCTCCCGCTCCCGCGCCCCCAGCTGATGCCTTTAGTTTTCCGCTACCGGAAATCCCAGTGAAGCTCCGATGCAACATTTGCAGCGGCCTCGCCCGCGGCGCCGTCCGACTACCATGTTGCGAGCAGGCGATCTGCGAAGCATGTTAGGCGCCTCCAAAACCTTCTGCCGATGCATAAACTTCGCGAGACTGATGTTTGCCCTCATAGGTCGCTCCAGTCTCCCCGGCGTTTGTCCTGTATGTGATCATTCACCATTGAATGCCGATGACTGCAAACCGAATTCCGCCTTGCGAACCACGGTCGCCGTCTTCCTAAGAACCGCCGAGAAGAAGCATGCCCTCGCACTGCAGAAGGAACAGAAGGCTACACAGCAGTTACAGCAACAGCAGAAACCGCTAACCCTAGAACCTATATCGACCCCCGAAGTAGTCAGGACCCAGGAATCACAATCAACAGAAAATGCGGCTTTAGTGACTGCAGAAGAGCCACTGGTCCCACCGGTCACGCCGGTAGTGAACCCTAACACGCCCGTTACAGGATCCGCAACATTGGCGACAACAAACGAAAAGCGGCAATCCACTCCCGGATCTAATAAGGTCTGTTACTCTATTCAATGCTGCAGACTGATGACTAATATATCTCCCTTCAGGCTGACCTCGGCAACTCTCCGCCAGGAGGCATCGGCACGACGGACACGAAGGCCGGTCCCAACGGCGCCGCATCACAAATGGAATACAATCAGCAAAATGAATGGTACAACGGACAACAGCTGAGCAATATGGGCCAACCCATGTTCCCAGGCCAAGACTTGAATGCATTTGGATGGGGTTACAATCCTATGCAGGGCGGTTGGGATAACGGATACGCCAATGGCATGATGGGTAGGTTTTATGCTCCGAGCACGATTATGCATGGTTGGCTAACTCGAGGTTAGGATACCCGATGCTGAATCCGATGGCCATGGCACAGTCAGGATATGGTGGGGGTAACTTTGGAAGCATGGGCGGCGTTGGAGGTTTCAATGGACAGAATGGAGGAGGCATGGGCGGCTGGAATAATGGCTGGAATGGTCAGAATAATATGGGATTCAACCAAGGGATGGCTATGCGTAATGGTGGATACAATTATGCTCCGTCTGCTGGGGGTGGATATAATCACCAGCCAGTGGCATCACTACAGCAATATCAAAAACCGCATTTCCAGCGGCAACAAAACATCTCGAGAGGTGGTGGTTTCGCTGGTGGTGCCAGCGCAGGAAGCCGCCCCTTCAGCTCTTCTGACCCTCCTCAACAGCAACAGCCCTCGCAGCAGCAGCATCCACCGCAGGAAGTTTCACCGGAAGGTCAGTGGCCAGTGCAGGATGGCCACCAATCTCCGGACCCGGAGTCTGCCCTTCCAGGTCAGACGCAAGGTATTGGAAGCGCAGAGGGAGGTGCATCGTCCACCGGAGGTGAAGCTAAAGGAGAAAAGCTTCCGTCTGTCGTGGCGGCCGAGCAGGATGCCCTAGAGGTCGCTGCAGTCACCGCCACCACTCCGGCTGGTGACAACGCGGAGACGATTGGCGAAACAGCGTCCACTGTGCTCACCGGTGCTGATGACGAGAAGGCTACTATCCCCGAGCAAGATCAGAAGGAGGGGAGCGGACTCCATCCTATTTCCTCTGTTATCCCCACAACCCCCCTGCAGCCAGCTGAGATGTATCACGACGACTACGGAATGGGTGGGATGGGACAGGGGTTCCCAATTGGTGGTATCCCACCATACCAAAATTTCCCAGTCAATGGATTTGTCCCCCCTGGTGCGCGTAACGGATTCCGTAGTGGCTTTACTGGAAACAACAATAATAGAGCTGGATTCCGCGGCGGATTTAACGGGGGAATGCGGGGTGGCCCTGGCCACTTCGATGGACCTCCGGTTGGAATGACGCCAAATGCCATCCCGCTCGATAAGATGGTGCCCGCCGCTGCTATCGGGAAGGGCGTCGAGGGCGCACCCACGGGTCCGAAGGCTATGCGCGAAGGAAGGCCGAACCGGGGAATGATGCCACGCGGTGCAGGAAGTTTCCCTGGGAGAGGTGGATACAATGGTGCTGGTTCTAGCTGGTCCAGAAGGTAGGATCGTGCCCCTCTATATACTGTTTGTTACAGGGTTGACAAATCACAGTATGTCACCCATTGACCGGACCGATCGCATTGACCGAGGTCGCTCCTACAGTCGCTCCCTCTCGCCGGGCCGCCAGAGGGACCGCGAGAGGGACCGCGAGAGGGGCCGCGAGAGGGACCGTGACCGCTCCCGTAGCCCTTCCCGTCCGCGCCGTCGCCATTCCCCCACCGACCGTGACCGTGACCGTGAGAGAACCTCGGTCTCTCCGGCACACGAACGTAGCCGCGATCCCACTCCCAAACGCGAAGCTACCCCCGAGCCTTCCGTCACGGGAGATCTCCCCGCCTCGCCCGCCGCCGCCGGCGCAGGAACCAAACGCTCTCGTTCCTCCTCCCCAGTGGCCGACGGGCGCTCTCGGTCGCGATCCCACTCCCGTCACAAGCGATCCCGCCGCCACGACAGAGAGAAGAGGAGTAGCGGCCACAAGACCGGTCGGCGCCATCGCGGTCACCGCAGTGGCAGGAAACACCGACGTTCGAGATCCAGGAGCCGTGGCGACCGTCCAGGTTCTCCTCCGCGCGCCCAGGAGGGGGAGGGTGGTGCCAAGGACAGGAAACGTAACAGGCATGACAAAGACCGCGAGAGGAGGCGTCGCCGCCACCGCCGCCGCCGCAGTCCGGAGAAGGAGTGCCTCAACGAGAAGAAGGGTAGTGAAGAGAAGAAGGGCGGCGAGGAGAAGAAAGGTAAGGAGAGAGAGAGAAGGGTCAGCTATAAATACGAGGATGAAGGAGACCTGAGAAGGGCGGAGAGAGACAGGGAGGCGCAGAGATGGGCGAAATAGGCGGTTGTACGATTCACGGAACATAATGATTTGTTTTACAGATAGGGGGATGAGTACAGGCAATTGGGGGTGTACTTTTACTGCTTCATTATGGTTTTTTTCTTCTACAAGCTACGATCGATATGCTCAGCAACATACTACCTTTAGGCAAAAAAAAGGGGGGGGGTGACGGGATGGTGGGGTTACTTTGTTGATGGGCCTCTTCACTCGTATGTTGGTTTGCATTTGGGGGGTGTGTCCGGAGGGGCTATTTTTTTGTTGGTAGTGAATAAATGCGGATTCTCTGCTCTGGTGTGTACATATCACCAGTGTCGACGATGTTTTTTTTTGTTTTTTTTTTGCTCCATCGGTCTGTATCCGGACGTGACGGCGGAGGGGACATCCTGCTGGATGATGGCTCGTGAGCGGCATGCAAGCCTGGTGTTAGCAGGAGTGATGTGTAGAGGTGATGGTTCTCTATTCTAGGACTGACGTCACTGCTCTAGATGTACGGGCACGTGCTCTGACTAAGCATACAGTGTGACACACGACAACACCTAGTATGTAACTGGTAAAGCATTCCGTACAATAGATATTACAGACAGTACAAATACACCGCATATATGTAGATAGTAGATATTACAGACAGTACAAATACACCGCATATATGTAAATAGTAGATATTACAGACAGTACAAATACACCGCATATATGTAGATAGCACGTATACGCAAGATCTATCCCCTAGCTGGGTGCGCCTACAGCCGATCGGCAACGTACTTTGCCGCCTCGGGGCTATCGTCCTCGTACTGGAGCACCCCCGCGAGTCAGTTACTGCCGTTGCACTCGGAGCGGGGGAGAGGGCGGTGCTCACGTTCGAGTGCTGGTCGAGGGGGATCGGGATACCGCTGCAGATGAGATCGCCCTCGTGGCAGAAGGTCTTGACGTTCCTGTTGAGCAGGTCGGGGAAGAGTTTGCCCTTGTTGGGGTCGCCGAAGAGGACGATGGCGCCGATCCGGGAGTGCAGCGACGGGGACAGCAGCTTCGCGGCCTTGTGCGTCACCTGCGCGCCTTGGCTGAAGCCGCTGAGCACGATCTTCGAGTCCGGACACTGCACCGCCGCCCGCTTGGCGCTCGCGGCCATGTCTTTCGCGCCGGATTCGCTGCCGCCGATCAGGTAGTCCCCTGCCCCGCTCGTGCGGTGTTAGTCGCCGGAAACGCCCGGACGAAAGACGGAGGGGGGGAGAACGTACACACTGACGCCGGGTAGTTGTTGACTCCCTGGACCAGCACGCGGCCGGGCTCGAGTTTCTCGAGCTCGATGAAGAACAAGGGGCCGACATCGTCGCCGACGTTTCCTTGTGGGTTTCTCCGGATTAGCTGCGTTTGGATGCATTATCGCTCCACCAGGGGAAAGCAAACCGGGCTCGGTGGTGCCCCGACCGAAGATGACGATGATGGGCTTGCAGCGCCCCTCAATCAGCTCGTTCCGCGTGGTGATGGCTCCGGGGATCCCGTCGCGGTCGCCGCGGGCCTGTAGTTCCTCCTCCTCCGCCGCCGCCTTGCGCGCCCGGTGGGCGTCGTGTACGGCCCGGAAGCCGTGCTCGAGCGCCTCTAGCGGCGAGTAGCCGATCTGGTTCGGGAGGTCGGGCAGGCCGGACAGACGCGGGTCCAGCTCCACCGCGCGCGTGGCGGCAAGCAGAGGGAGCGCGAGAAGGATGAGACTGCGGACGGAGAACATCGTGCTTGGTTCTGATCTGGAGATCGGGATGCGGCGGATGGGAGGGGCATGTTTATATGCCTTCCGTCCCTCCTTCGTCTTGTCGGACCAGTCCTCCCCCTTCCCCCCCTCCGGATACGCGACCCGTGGCTAGCCCAAGACCACATGCTTTCGAGCGTACGTACCCATCATCGACGCAACGAACCTAGGTTTTCCCGAAGAGCCCCCGTGGATGCCGACATGCTCTCGCCCCCTCCACCAACCTAAGCCAGCACCGGCGGCTTCCTGCCCCTCGAGCCAGGTCTGTGTTCTCGGACATGTCACCCGCATGCGGTGCCCATCGTCCGCCATACGGGACAGGAGGCAAATCTCTGTGGCCTTGCCAAACGAACTCACCTTCGAAGAGACTCAGACTTGGCCAATCACAGCGTCGCGGGAGGGATCGTGCACCATGCCACGGAAGGGGCGGGGGGTGGACGGCGGATAAGGTCCTCCGGTACTGAGTTGCGGGGCACAATAGATGTCTGTAAATGGATGTCAGGGCAAACTTCAAGGGGGGACGCGCGTGAGGGGTGCGCACTACTTAGCGAGTGTCTCGGTCGACATTCGAGATAACGCGCCTAGAGCTGGAGGACACCGAACAGGGGCTGCCGGTCTATCCGATTGGACTGGCAAGGGAATTCAGGCGCGGCGGTAAGTAAAACGGACCGGGCCGTGTGCGGCGGGGTGGGTGGCAGTCTGGAGGCCGCGGCACATATGGCGTGGAGGAAATTTCGCGTTGATTTGCACGCTGGATGTTGGCGTGGGACAATGGTTCGCGCATGCACAATCGGTGCTAACTACCTGCCCGGAACACATTTTTCCTCCGTCCACGTATATAAAGTACATACTCTGCACATACATATGATATGTAAATCAGCACCGGAGCCCCGGCGGCCACCCCGCTCCGCCAAGTATCGCGGTAGTGAGCTCCAGTTACTCTATAGTTATGCTCTGCACAGAAAGCGAGAAGAGGGGCGGTAGGTAGACACTTGACCTCGCCGGCCCTTCCTGGGGGCGTGGACGTGGTTTCCGTTGAGGGCAGGTACACAGGCAGGTGGCAGTGATCACCAGACGGCTGCACAGATGGATGAACCAACTGACGCTGCGCACGTGTTGGACACGGGTATCACGGCGGACGAACCGGTGGCAGACCTGGCTGATTCGAGATTTCAGAACGCATGGTCCCGCTGAGTGAGAGAGGGGCTTCTGGCTGTGGGTGGCGGACACGGATATCCACACCGACCTCGGACGAGCGTGGGGAGCGTGGATAAGCGTCATGTCCGATCACTCATTCCTTCTTTCCGCGTGGTGGATGGGGGAGGCCTCCGCTGATGTATAATATCGCCATGATCCGACAGGGTCGCATGCGGTCAATGAATCATCACCACTGCCATCACTGGCGATGTCCACCGCGTGCCGCCTGCGGACTGCTCGAGGTCGGGGCGGACGGTGAACGGGAACGGGATGTACAAATATCGCCATGATCCAATAGGGTCGCATGCGATCAATGAGATTCTCTCTTCTGTCTCTGCCGATGTCCGCGGCCACCTGGCGCAAGGGGAGAACGGTGGAAGGGCCACAAAGTGCACATGGGCTTCTATCTACCAGGAGGCCTACGGCGCCGAGTGTGCAGCCATTTCCTGGGCGCTAAAACGGCTGCCCGCAGACGCCACGCCCTTGGATGGGTGGCAATCTCCACGGGCCTAGGCGGTAATCCTGCGGATGGCCTCGGTCAAGCGTACGCCCTCGAGGCTAGAAAGCACATGCCACCATCCGTCAGAGGGAGCCCGCGATGACGATCGAACTCAGGGGGTGCCCTGCTCACAGAGGGGTGACCGGGAATGGGAAGACCGACGGATGGGCTGAACTGGCGGCAGACGGCCCCGACGCTCACGGGATGGAGCTCATCAAGTGCAGCGGCCGCAGTGTTCTCCATAGTCCGGTCCGGACGGCAGTAGTATTGTTATGTAATATGTCACGTAATTGCACTCGGTGAATGAAAATTTCCCTAAATCTTACTCTGGCGGAGACTCACACCCCGACCGCAACCAGATAATGCAGCTTCTGCCAAACTCCCGCTAGAAATGGTGGACTTGTTGATGAGAAAACTCAGATCTAGCTGGGTTCCGGAAATATCACCATTTTTGCGGTGTCTTGGCAGTCGACCGCCGTCGGTCCCAGTCCAGAGGTTGGACGGACGGTGTAAACAGTATTTAGTCCCGTCCGAGGTCAAGGACGGACGGAATGGAAGAGTCCGTCCCGTCCTAGCTATGAACAGACTGGAGACAGGCAGTCCAGTCCCGTCCGAGGGCCAAGGACGGACGGACTGGACTATGGAGAACACTGACCAAAGAAAAACAGCTCCTTATCATAACCCTCTTCTGCCGAGACCAGGAAGGAGGGGGCGCGGAAGAACAGCAACCGCCCCTCAACCTCAGCCCCAACTCCTCGGCCTCCAGCCTCCTCCCACCTCCGCTCTCTTCCCGCTCCCTGGGTTCCCGCTCCGATGATTCGCTCTGGACCTCCTCCGCGGCCACATCCGGTATCCGTCGTCCCACGTCCGTGGTAGTGAGGAAGTCTAGGATAGCCTTCCTGCACCGCTCGTCTGCAAAAAGGTCTCGGATCTTGAACCGATCCTTGCCCCTCCCCGTCCCTTTCCGCGCCTCTGCCCACAGGGTCTTCTGCTGGTGCTTCCACTGGAGACAGTGCTTGGAGGGGTGCCCTGATCTCGGGTCTTGTACCGGCGGGCAGTCTCTTCGTCCAATGGAGGTATTGGCCGGTGAGGTGGTGGCCCGGCTTCAACTGGTGGAACCTCGAGGCAAGGCGCTTGTCCGCTCCAGCCAGGCTTCTGTCATGGCCCGCGGCTGTACTGGTATTTCTCGTGGGTGGCTTTCGCTCATGCTCGCTCCTTCGCCTCCTTCTACTTGGTCTCGGCGATTGCGCGCTTCGGGTGGGCGAGACCTAGGAGGAAGACGTCTTCTCCCGTGACGGCCACCCGTTTATTTGTTATTTCCTTGGTGCGCTCTGTGCACAACGAGCCGCCTGCTGGCCGACCGAGATCGGGGTTGGTCAGTGGACAGGAACCGGGGAGAAGAGTGTATGTTGCCATAATCTTAATAGGACGCACACAATTTGAAAAAACCGCTGTTTAAGAAACAGTCCTCTGTCGATGTCTGCACGCTGCAGTTGCTCTACACACTCCGCCTGTACGTACACACGCCCACTTCTGTCGAATGGAGTTCCCCACCGGATCTACCCGCGGACTGTGTGTTGGCGTTCACCCAGCCATAGCTATCCGACATCTGCTCGTTGGGACGCACTTGGGCACATATGGCGTACGGTCTGAGCAGACTCACTCGCTTCCTTCCTTCCACCCACCCGACTCCACTCCACTCGCCACTCTACGTGAAGAATGCACAATCACGAGAGAACGGGACTGCAAACAGCTGTATTGCATCACTCACCATCCAGCCTTCGCCCTGTCCACAGAACCCCCACTGACTATCTGCTAAGTACGCGGACTTTCGCGTATGCTGCGTGTCGACGCTGATGCTGTTATTGCCGGACATCCGCGCCCATTGCTTGCTTGCTCGTGCTGCCAGCTGCGGGATACCGGGGCCGACGGAGAGCAGGAACAGCGCAGGACTCTAGGGAGGGAGGGAGGGACGCGCTGCCCACTGCTCCGCACTCGATACGGGATTGCGAGGGCGGGACGGCTCGTTCGTGCGCACCGGAGCGTGGCATCTACGGGGCAGGTTTTCAGGACAGTGGCTGTGCGAACACACACGGTCCATCGCTGCGGGGTTTTGGAATAGAATCGCCACAAGACTGCTCCGAGTCTCTGTTGATTTTCGATTTAGGGTTTTCTCAGCTAGAGGAGGCAAATGGCAACATCACCTCCTTGGGGTTGCCCATCTGCAGTGCAGCAGATTTGCAAACGCCCGGCGTGGGGGGTAGAGGAGAAAGGAGAGGTACAGCGTCGGCGGATGCGTCGCGGACTGTGACTCACAGTTGCGCTGCGTCCCGCTCGGAGGCGTGCGCCCTGGAGACGGAGCGAACGGATGTGATGGAGTGGTGCTGGGTTTAGCGTGGCGTTGTAGTGCGAGGTGGTTCGCATTGCGCCTTTGGGAGGAAAAAATAGTCGACTGTCACGCGAACTCACTCGTCCCATTCGGTCTGGCGGGAGTTGTTCATATTGCCAAAGTCAAGCGGTCTTGCATAAGCGGCTCTGGTGGCCAAGCGGTAAGGCGCATCACTAGTAATGATGAGATCCGCGGTTCAAATCCGCGTCAGAGCTTTCTTTTGGATTGCTCCAGCTTTCTCTAGCGTTTGTTTTCTTTTTCTTTTCGGCTGTGCTCAGCGTGATTGGAGCACATACATATGCATGTGGATATGTACATGTAGGACAGACGACGTCGTCTGGCCTACTCTATTCACGCTAAGGTCGCCTGATGAGACGGCTGCGGCTGATGCCTACTCAATGCCGTGCTGCGCAAAATCGCCATGGCCGTATCGCGGGGGGTTGCACGGGCTGTGGGCCGGCGACTCTTGTCCATCTACCTACCTGCTCCATCGAGATGCCAGCAGGCACTGCCAGTATGATGTACAGCACGGCGAGTCGCGGACAGCCAATGCGCCTGTGCAGATGCAATGATGCAATTAGTTAGCGGCGGGTGAGGTTCCTCGCGACGGCATCGCGGATCGCCCACCATTCGCGGCGCGCGACGGCGCGGAGCGGAAGGCAAAAGATCGACGCGGAGTTTGGCGAGAGGCAATCCGCCGCGTCCGTGTCCCCGCCGTCTCGCTGTCGACTCCGATGCCAGGTTAGATATCCCCTTTTTCCGCAGAGGGTACTAGATATGTGCTAACGCGAAGACTACAGAGTTCCGTACCCATTGGTGGGAGACGGGGACGGCGCTGGGGACGGAAACGCCCCGTCTCGGATACACAAGGCGGAGTCCAGTCCAGTCCAGTCCAGTCCAGTCGTACTCGTACCGTCTCCGTCTCGACGCTCGACTTCAGCGACCGCAGTCTACCGATAACAATTCACCGCTGTCCGCCCAGCCCCGTCTACGCACAGCCTGCTTTCCTTTCCTTCCGGTTCTCTCCTCTCCCGTCAAAGCATTTTGGCTTGGCGGGACCACGACGTGCATCGGGAGGGGGAGGGGGCACTGTCTATTTTTAGGAGGCAGACTTGATGGAGGCAGACTTGAAAGCTCCGTACCAGCAGTTGTCGATACCGCGCCGTAGCTATGTACCTAAACTTGTAAGTATGCGGTGCCTTTCTTTGCTTGCTCGGCCGGAGGGGACAACCGCTTACTTATGTGCCTACATGTGTGCTCGCTCCCCAAGCCGAGATTCGACACGGATGTGTCCGGCTTATCAGGCGCAAACACTGACCGAGACCGAAGACTGCGCTTGGAGTGGCTGGTGCGCTTCTAATGCTGATGCTCCGCCGGTGGCGGTCGGCGGATTTTCCCTCGTAAGCCCAGCCCAGCACAATCCCATCACTTTTCTGCATGACTCTTCTATTTTCAGCCCCAGCTTGGCCCCGAACACCCACTGCCCACCGCCCACTGCCCACCTCAACCATAATACACACGCGCAACCCAAAGAGATTGCTGTGAACCAATGCAGAGTGTACCAACTGCCAGTGCGCCAAGAAATCGAGTAGCTATTCGGCTGCGTGCTTGCGTTGAGAAGGTATCACTACCTCATCCTGAATGTGATACCTATGCAAGGTGCAAAGTAGCGTCACTCCGCTTTTAATCTCACACCCCGTCACTGCCACCACCACCACCACCACCACCACCACCACCATATCACACCACATACCACGTCTTCCCCTCTCCATCCTCCCTTCTCCCGCCAGGAACCCGCACAGAAAGAGCCCCGGCGACGATCAACGATGCTCTCGCCCCGCCAGGATCCTCCGTGCCCTTCGGGGAAACTATACTGGACTTGCCTCGCAACCCCACAGGAGTTCCACGGATGCTGTGTAGGCAACCCGTGCCACAACAGCGGCATCTGTCCCGACGACCCGGACCACCGCTCGACGACCGCGCTCTCGACGCTCTCGAGATCGACCACCAGACCTATGGCGTCGACTAGCCGGACGATTTCCAACATCAACACGCCAACGACGACACAATGGTTCGCCTCGTCGACCGCCAGTCCGGTGCCGACGTCCGCAACCGCGCCCACGCCGGTCGGCGCCATCGTCGGCGGCGCCGTGGGCGGCTTCTTCTTCATCCTCGCGATCGGCTGCATCTGGCTGTTCGTGCTGTACCGGCGCGGAAGGAAATCGGACAGGAGCCAGCACATGCCACTGAAGCTGGCGCACTCGCGGAATTCCAGCGTGGACACGAACCAGTATTCGCCCGCGCCGCCCGTCTCGGCCTGGCAGAAGCAGGGCTACCTGTCGCCGCTGCCATCGCCGTACTTCGACTCGCCCGCGGTAGCCAGCAACCCGCACAAGCGGAGCTATAGCGGCTCCAGCTTATCGCCCAGCCCGTACCTGCCGCAGCACGAGGAGCCGCAGGAGGTCGAGTACTCGGAGTTGGCGGCCGCGAGCGTGGATCCGGTGGAGCTGGCCGGCGCTCCGTTGATGCCACAGAGCCAGAGGAAGAAGAGGGTGTGGAGCGAGGCGGATCAACGGAATTGGGAAGAACAGAGGTTCGGGAGGAGCCTGGATGGCAGCACCCACGAGGGACCATACGACCGGGGCTCGGACGAGGAGGATGCGATGGGGTGGAGGGATGACGGCCGCAGCAGGCGGTAGTGGATTCCTTCGTCTCGCCTTGTCTTTTTTCCCCCACCATTTCCCTTTGCATAGAAACGGAGTCGGCGCTTTCCCTTTAAATTCTACTTTACCCTTGCTTTGGTCTTCCTTTTTCTTTCGGTGCTACGCGCAAGGTTTTGATTTTTTTTTTCTTTTTCTATGGGAGGAGTTAGCAAAAGTTGTTTGGTTTATCTCGTTTTGATCCTGCGAGTCCGTAATCTCTGACAATCAACGGATCTGGGCCCGGAATTGAATGCCATGGCTGCCGGCTGCGATGCGATGCGAATTCCGACGATCCAAAGAACGCGTTTATAGCGGGAAACCAAATACACGGGAACCCTAGTTGTCCTCTCCGAGGCGTCGCCAAAGCAGCCGGATCTTAGCGAAAGGCGCAAGACAGGAAGACGCAGGTTCCCAGCCTCGGGACCGATAATTACTGCGGAACGGAAGTTCCTTCCTCCATGCTGTGTCGGGTATACCGTCGCCCTCACGGGTGCATACCGAAGCCTACCGGAGTCCGAGGCTCGGTCCGATAGTGTTCCGGGGCGGGGTTTACCCACAGATGTTAGGCGTGGGGGCTGCCCAGGCCGACAATGGCGGTCAGGGTAGATCACTCGGTCGCATCATGAATGGTCTTGTTTTGTAATGTATCACTCAATGTTTAGTCACGGTAGAAGGCACGGGCCTTTACCCCCTAATTCCTACGCTCTCGAGATTCTCTGTCTTCTCTCCTTAACACAACCAGTACATCTGTTACCACTCTATTATTCATTATTTCCAACAGGTCTGTCAGGCCGCCGATTGCTGGTGATATGCCAGTCGCCCGCTGCGGACTGGACATCACGGCACCGACGAAGTGTGTGCTGTGAACATACGTACATACATGCACTTGACACCCGTCGAAAGAAAACACGTGCTCGGCCACCCCAGCAACCGGTCGTAGAAATTCCCCGAAGAAGTCCCTCAACAGATCAGTCACAATGTGTGGTACGATCGGGTCTGTGAACCGTGACCGCGACCCGAGGGAGGCATCCACGCTATACGTATTATGTACGTCTGAACGGCCTTCTGCGAAAGCACGACTATCAAGGGCATGGTGCCCCATGTATGTGTTGTGGACTCCGTCTTCAAGCTCTGTAGTGCGTGGACCTGCCGTGTCTTAGATGCATCCTCGATGGGTTTGTCGGTCCCCCATGGTTTCAGCTCCGCCAAACCAACCCGGTAAATTCCATTCGGCGGACCGGTCAAAATTTGACGATATCCACCCAACTGGACATTCCATGTCTGCCCGAACAGCCATTGCGCAGATTCATGCACACGGAAATAACCATGCACCTCCGCATGATTCCACACATCAATGCCTACTCCGTGTCATTAAGTTGATTCGGATAGCGAACATGTAACTGATGCCTCACAGCAAGAGTGTGGTGCCGCCCTATACGCAGTAGACTGCCACATACCCCAAGAGGAAAACTTTCGGTCGGGAATGAAGGCCGGAACCAAGGGTGCGGCACAACGATTTCCACGATAGCCTGTTTCTCTGGTTGTCTCACTGTCTTGGCTCCTGACGTCAGTATCTATCCAGTCAGTCCAGTGAATCCTCGTCCAGGTTGCCATGCCGATAGCACAGACCAATGACATTGCGACTCGGGCTGCAGCTCTTCCATCACTATGGGTCCATCCTCCAATTGCTCTTAGAATCACCGGGAAATGGTGCACATGGGATGGCGGGCTGAGTTCTCTTTGTCGCCACGGTAATCTTCAGCGCCCAGGGGCTCGGTTGCGGGGCCAGTCTTATCGTGAAAAGCCGCCCTGTAAATTCGTTAATTTGTAATATGCTTGCAGTGATTCCACGTACTTAGTCGGATAAGACCGAAGCGCTGAGTATCGTTCGTAACCTGGAGAAATCTACAAGTGTTTTTTCTGGTGCGGATATATAATCGTAATTGCTTTCTTGAGTGCAGCAGACAAAAGGGCAGGGTTGTTGCTGCGAAGCGGCACCAAGAGGGAGAAAAGAGAGACGGCAGTGATCAATTCTAGATGACGACTAGCAATCAAAGGAGAAGAAGAGGAAGCGTGTCCAGCTATCCGACAGATAAAGAAGGAGACACGCGTCGCAGTCACGTGATTGTATGGGCAAACAAAGCTTCCGCAAACCCCACGCGCCAACAAGGTGCACTTTGATAATTAGCGTTAGCGGTGAGCGCGGATGGGCAGTGTTGTGGGTGTAGTGGCAGTACAAGGTAGCGATGAAGTAAGGAGCCTGAGAAGGAAGAGGGAGCTGGTGAAGAGAGAGCACTGAGGTTTGTTGGTTCCACATTCACTCAACTCATCACTCGGTGTACCACCCGCCTTGGCGCCTGTCTTGTTCCGGAGTAGCGTGTTTTCAGCCTAGTAAGTCGCGTTTCCAACAGCGTGTTCAAAATTCACCAAGCTACCATCACAATGCCGTCAGCAGGTTTACTCCCTCATTCCCCCCCCCCCCCGTCCTTGAACTGGTACTGACAGCGGGAAGCGGACACGATCCGTGTTCTGATCGCCACAGACTCCCACGTCGGCTACAATGAGCGCGATCCCATTCGCGGCGATGACTCCTGGAAGTCGTTCGACGAAGTCATGACCATCGCCAAAGACCGTGACGTCGACATGGTCCTGCTTTCTGGCGACCTGTTCCACGACAACAAGCCCTCCCGTAAAGCCATGTACCAGGTCATGAAGTCCCTGCGGGACAACTGCTACGGCGAGAAACCTTTTGAGCTCGAGATCCTGGGCGACACCAGTGCGGAATTTCAGATGGCCGGCGGACACGCCAACTTTGAGGACCCAGACATCAACGTTGCTATCCCTGTGTTTTCTATTCACGGGAATCATGACGACCCATCGGGGGTATGTTGAGTGCTGCAGCACTCCCAGGCCAGTTTCGGAAGCTAAAGTGGAGGCTCATGTAGGACGGCCGGCTCTGCGCCCTTGACATTCTTTCCATCGCGGGTCTGATCAACTACTATGGCCGCACCCCCGAAAACGACAATATCGTCATGGCACCTGTGCTCCTTCAGAAAGGGAGAACAAAGCTCGCGCTCTACGGCCTCTCCAACGTCCGCGACGAACGTCTATTCCGTACTTTCCGGGACGGAAAGACCAAGTTCATGCGTCCGAGTCTGCAGCAGAAGGAATGGTTCAGCATGATTTGCGTGCACCAGAACCAGTGAATCCCACTATTTGTCAGCAAGTTTTCTGCATGGGAGTGCAATCACTGACTGTACTAGCCATGGCCACACAGAAACCGGTTACCTTCCCGAAAATTTTCTAGACAGCTTCTTAGATCTCGTCATCTGGGGCCACGAGCACGAATGTCTGATCGATCCTCGCGTCAACCCAGAGATGGGCTTCAGTGTGATTCAGCCCGGTTCCTCCGTGGCCACCTCACTATGCGAGGGCGAAGCAGTGCCGAAACACTGCGGCATCCTTTCCATCACAGGCACCAAATTCGAACTCGAGAAGATCCGGCTAAAGACCGTGCGGCCGTTTGTGATGCGCGAAATCGTGCTCGCCAACGAGAAAGAAATGAAGAATGTCTGGAAGAAGGCTAACAATCGAACCCAAGTCACTCATTTCCTGTGCCAGATCGTCGAGGAGCTGATCGAAGAGGCAAAAAACGACTGGTTGAATGCTTACGGTGAAGATGTTGACGAGAGTACAGTACCTCTACCACTTATCAGACTGCGTGTGGAATACTCTGCGCCAGAGGGAAAGTTTGAGACCGAGAACCCGCAGCGCTTTTCGAACCGTTTCGTGGGAAGGGTTGCGAACGTCAATGACGTAATACAGTTCTACCGCAAGAAGGCTACCGTCCGCCGTGCAAGACTCGGCGAGTCGGTGGACATCGACAACAAGTCCCTCTTAGAGGAATTCGGGAGTATCGAAAATATCAAGGTTGAGAGTCTCGTCAAAGAGTTTCTGGACAAGGCCACGCTCGAGATTCTACCCCAGAATGGTCTCGGCGATGCGGTGGGCCAATTCGTGGATAAGGATGATCGTCATGCTGTCGAGACGTTCGTCGAGGAGTCCCTCAAAGCGTATCTCACGAAAATGCGCGAATACGAGGACCTGAACGAAGAAAAAATCACAGACATCGTCACCGAGCACAAGAGCTACCTCGAGGAAATGTTCGCCAAAGGCCAAGTCAAGATAAAGAAAGTGCGTGAGCCGTTCCCGGATCCTTCGTTCAGTGCTGACATAAGGCCCAACAGAGAAACACGAAATTCAAAGAGAAGCCCGACAATTGGGACTCCGACATCGAGGGCTCCTGGGCGGATCAACCAGCAGCGCAGATCCACGGCGACGAACCACTGGACGAAGACCGTGAAGAAGACGATGAATCCTCTGCTCCACCACGTGGCGCCGCAGCACGTGGCAGAGGCCGTGGCCGTGGGCGTGGCGCTGCCACCACAACAACCCGCAAGCCCGCTGCGCCCAAAAAAGCCCCCGCACCCAAGAAAGCGCCCGCTGCGAAAGGACGCGGAAGGAAGAAAGCTCAGGAATCAGAGGAAGAGGAAGAAGCGATGGAATTGGACGACGACGAGGAGGAACCGCCGCCACCAGTTACGAGAACTACCAGGAAGGCGCCCGTGAAGAAACCACCGGCTAGGCAGACACAACTGCAGTTTCAACCCTCGACGCAGCGAACCCTGAGCGAGAGCCAGGCTAGTAATTCGTTGTTCCATCGGAACGTAGTCTTCATCCCTAGTGATGACGAGGACATCGACGATGACGAGGATGATTTTGTGCCGCTTCCTAGCCCGCGGTCAAGGAGGAAACAGTGAATGCGGGGTTGTAGACGATTGATCATGGATGTAGAGCGCGGATTATAGACCTCACGTTGGGGTATGGATAGAGAGCGGGTGCATTTGTAATCTGTTTCTCATCGGGATCTATAGTGCTTTTCGTTTTGCTTCATCTCGACATTTTCGCAAGTGAGAGCCGGAATCTATCCAGATGGAGTGCGCCCAACGACTGGATCCTCATGATATGGCGTCCAATTGCGGAGAACCCAGACGCAAGGGGAAACCCATCCCAAACTTGAATCTCGGCTCCACATGACAGCACCACCCTGTTCGTTTTTGTGCTGCTTCCTGAGTCGGACGGATGTGACACCGACTCCCGGACCTGCATGTTCATTAGGTACGTGCCTACATACCCAGGATTTATGTGCGGTGCATCCCCGCACACATAATATGATATGCCGAGAACGTTGAGTACATAATCTAAGTACGTACGCAGGGTGCGGTGTCCTGTCCTTTGGGGATTAACGCACTCCACCGTTGCAAGTGTGGGGGCCAAGGAGGTGACGTCAAGCTATTACCGGCATCTAGCCGTGAGCAGTAAAAGTAAAGTGGGGGCAAAGTAAGGGGAAGAAGTACGTAGAGTAAGGGCAAAGTAGGGGCAAAAGCAAAGCATATCTAAGTAAAGCAAAAGTAAAGTAAAAGCAAAGAAAGAAGTGCCATACGTAAAGTAAAAGTCGAAAGTAAGTTTCACCCGGCACACAAGACATGCAGGATGCATGTATACCGGCCGGGCAGTTAGCCGAGGTAGATCAAGGTAGTGACACCCGGTAACAACCGTTGAGGATGTTTATGTCGGTGCACCCGTCCTCGAGTACACAGTGAGTACGGTGATATGTGCTGCCCCTTCTAGGTCGGTTGTTCCGCTCGCTCCCGCACGGAAACCTGCGGATACGGGTATGTGTGTATTCGTCCATTGCTCCCTTCCGGATGGAGATGCGGGACGGTCCAAGAGCACTATGGCGGTCCGCTAGAATTGAAGACTCGACGGCGCATTGAAGTGTGTCCTTAGACTGGTATTTCATTTCATTTCATTTCATTTCATTTACTTATTCATCAATCGCATGCGACCTCCGTTCGCTGGGCGTGGAAACGGGGGATGGGTGAGTGATCCCTGATCCATACGCGCATTTGATCCTCAGAGCCCGTCGATAGTGCGTGGAATTCTAGAATGTTTTCGTGTCTGGAATAGGTGCGTGGGCGTGTGACAACTAAAATACTCCAGGCTATAAAATGCACTCACGATCAATCTACATATCGAGCGGGCATAGATTCTCGATCTCCTCGGCATCATCGCCGCTGGTCATAATGATGAAGGTGTTCGTTGTCGGGGACGACACCGTTGTATCTTCTCCGAAGGACCGCACATGTAACCCGTCTCCCGGTCTCAGCTTGGTTTGGAGCACGTCGATTTGCCGAAGACTCGGGGGCTTTCCAAACGAGGACCCGTCTCGCGAAGACTTGGATGGTTACCCGCACGTCGCTTAGCTAGCCTCTCCGCAATCAACCGAAACTAAAAACATATACCGTTACGGAAAAAAAACACCACCCGCTCTGCAGTGTTCCGACCTCCGACGGGCCCGGCCAGCGGCGACAGCGGCTGCCCACCGCTCTGGCTTGTACATGCAATCGCCTGCACAATCGCGGGCGAAAATTCCCTTGCGCGTTTAAATGCTGTCGGATTGTGGATGCGGTGCAACGGTCAGAAGGAGTTTGGGAGTGCTTCCGACAGACCGTGGGGGAGAGAGTGAAAGTATATTGCCCCGAAACAGGCAAGACGGTAAAGGCCGCAAGTAAGTGGCAATCCTCCCTTTCCAGCACGGTTCCGCGCGCGGGGTGCCAGAGTTTGGATTCCGTGGAGCGGATTCCATGGGCCCGCTGATGACGTGCTGTGCGAGGAGACCAAGGCGATCGAGACACACACACTTGTGTGCTGGCGCCATTCGTGGAACATCCCGTGTTAATTCGCCACGACGAATGCCGTGCCCTGGGGAATTCTCGGAACGAACCCTCCATTTTCTCCACTCTTCTCCCTTTGAGGGTCAGCATGGTCCTGTTTGAGAGGATATTGAATAGACTTGCCCGCAGAAGCGTAGCTGGCTTGTTCTCAGGCCACGACACAACGCCGCTGCATGTCATACGGCTGAGCTCATCGTGACCATCTCGCACTACTGGACTCGACCACTGCGGCTGCTCATCCAATCACTCAATAATATCCCCTTCCCCTTCACTTTCTATCGCCGTCCAACCACCTCCAACCATCCTCTTTTGTCGACACACGCTGGCGAGCAGACACCGAAGCGTCCGGATCGCATCGGAACACCCTACCCCGAAGCCACCTCGCAACTGTCGTTGCTTTGCACCATTTAACAATCACCAACCTCACCCCCCCGCTCTGCTCTGCGTTGCATAAGTTCACCCGCGAGCGCCCTCCCCCCCCCAACGATCGACGCGCCACATCCTAACGAGAGCACACAATCGGAAGAGTTTTTCGTTCGAGTCTTGTGTACGGGCCCGCACTGTGGGAATTGCAAATCGAAGGAAACCATCTGCCCCTGGGTCGAACTTCAACAATGTGTGGAGCTCCCAAGACCTGCGCTAGCGCAGCTCACGGAGACGATTCGGCGTCGGACGGTTGCCACAAAGGTGCTACCGGCCACAATACCTGTTGCCACAGTCATTCGGACGAGCATTGTACGGGGAGGCCGAGTGGCCATGCGCATTCTCAAGAGCACAACGGCGGCGACCATGAAGGCTGCGGTGGTCACCACCACGACCATGGCCATGGAGATGGATGCAACCACTCACACGAACACACCCGCGCGCGACCGGTATCCGAGATCGACGATAAATGCTGCTCAAAGCAGCTATGCATCTGCGACGGTAAGCCCTGCTCGTAAGTTAATACAGAATCACAAACTAAGTTGGATGTCGGACAGAGCTGTGTGAACTCAAATATGCGCTTCTCCTACACGAGCAGAGTGGTTGCAAACGCACGAAGATGGTGACTGTCATGATCGAGAAGCCTGTCCCCGAACCCGAATCTATTGCGACAACCCTCAACAAGCGGATCCGTTCGTCTTGTTCCCATTGCCTGGATAGTGCACGCAAGATGGCATTGTCGTTGGATGCTAGAGCTTGCTACTGCAAGCTCACTCGCAGTTTGAGCCGTTCTGTGAAGTCTCTCGCCGCTATGGAGTTCGCATCGGGGTGTTGCAATAGCAAGCCAAATCGCCAGCAAAACCAATCGTGCGGAAATTGCACGGGCCACGACCACGACCACGACCACGGCCACGGCCACAGCCATGACCACGACCACGGCCATGGCCACAACCATGACCACAGCCATGACCACAGCCATGACCACAGCCATGACCACAGCCATGACCACAGCCATGACCACAGCCATGACCACAGCCATGACCACAGCCATGACCACAGCCATGGCCACTGCCATGGTCACAGCCATGACCACAGCCATGACCACAGCCATGGCGATGATCATACCCACGGTCACGGTCACGACGAGGCGGCCTCGTGTGCGAACGAAGAAGGCACCAACACACCAGCTTCCTCCGATGCGAAGCTGGAGACTGGGCCCTGCTATAGCCACCACCTCGCCCTCGGAGTTTCCGGTATGCATTGCTCAAGCTGTGCCGATGATATAGCCAAGATACTGGGCAGTATCCTTGGAGTCGACAGGAATGCCGTCAAGGTTAGCTTCATAATGAGCCGCGCTGAGTTGAAATACGACCCCACGGTTATCCGGGATGCGGACAAGGACATCCGCGCAAGGGTGTTGAAGAGATTTCCGAGGCTGGATGTTGTTGTGTTGTCCGATTCCGAGGTGGATGAAGAGGAGCTCAATGGGATCATGAAGGTCCGCATACAGTCTGAAAGCAAGGGCTCGGAGGCTCTTCGTGGTATAGCGCTTGGGCTCTCTGGGGTGGTGTCCGCCGTTTCGATCGGCGGGGTAGAGATCGAACTCGCGTACGATCCTGATAATACTGGCATCCGCAACATCTTAGCGATTCTCGAAAGCCAAACTGGTGGTATTGACATCGAGCTCGCGGATATCCCGGACGGAGCAGTAGCTGCCCAGGCAGCAGAGAAAAAATACAACCGCAGGATCGCCTTCCAAACCATCGCTGCCGGCGTCTTGACAATACCGATTCTCGTTCTTGCCTGGTCGGGCGACAAAATCAAGGTGAAACCAGTCACGCGCTATAGTGCTGAGTTCTCCATGGCGACGGCCATCATCATCGTGGCCCGCACAATATATCTCGACGCCATTCGGTCGTTATGCAGCGGCCTCACCATCGACATGGACGTGCTCGTGTCAGTGGCAACAGGAGCAGCATACATCTTTTCGGTGGCGGTGTTCGGCTCCGTTTTAGCTCAGTCATCCGAGGAACACCCTCTGAGCCAAGAGCCTTTCTTCGAGACCAGCGCTCTGTTGACAACATTGATCCTTGCCGGCCGCTGGATCACGGCAGGCGTTCGATCGTGGGCGTCGCGGCGGGTACGGTCGATAGGAGATATGGAAATGCAGGCCTCTACGGTCCGGCTATACGATCCGGTTTCGAAGGAGGAGAGGAGTCTAGACGTCCGCAGATTACACTACGGAGACGTCGTCCTTGCGTCCCAGGGCGAGAAAGTGGCAACGGACGGACTGATCATCTCGGGTACTGGACAGATGGACGAATCCCATCTCACGGGCGAGCCGAAGCCGCAAACCAAGAGCGAAGGAAGCTTCATTCTGGCCGGGAGTAAGGTTGTTTCTGGTGAAGTCAGGTACCGTGTCTCCAAACTGGCCCAAGAGAATACCATTGCAACGATCAAGAATATGGTTAAGCTGGCATCGCAACAGAAGCCCCGTGTACAGGAGATCGCCGACAAGATAGCTTCTTACTTGACTCCGGCAATCTTGCTCATCTCGTCCGCGGTATTTCTGATTTGGCTGCTGGTTGAAGCCCTCCAGAAAAATATGGGCTGGAGTAAGAGCGCAGTGTCTGCGTTGACATACGCCGTTGCAACGCTCGCTATATCCTGTCCATGTGCTATCGGTCTTGCGGTTCCGATGGTTCTGGTGGTCGCAAGTCGGATCGGAGTCAGCAAGGGAGGATTCGTTTTTCGCAATCCGGCAGCAATAGAGAAGGGCACGAATGTCGGGGCTGTCATCTTTGACAAGACGGGGACACTCACTACGGGCCAGCTGCAAGTAGAATCCTCGTGGATTCAAGTCGGCGGAGTCTTGCGGAAACAGCCACCAGACGCCCGTATCCTGGCGGTGTTGCGGACTCTGTGCAGGACCAGCAACCACCCGGTGGCCAAAGCGATGAACAGATTTGCTGAGGAACTGGCGCCAAGCTCTGAGGGTATCGACCTGTCGCTCGATGTGACTACCGTTGTGAGCAAGGGCATCGAAACGACGATCGCTGGTGCCGTCTACCGAGGCGGAAGGCTATCCTACACGGCGCCCGATACCGCGAAAGACGCGGAGGTCGTGGCTATCCTGGAATCTGCCCAATCCATCTTCACGCTTTCCCGTGACTTTGAGCTCATCGCTATCTTCGGCTTGAAAGACGACACTATCAGGCAAGAGGTCCCCCACGTCCTCGAGAATCTGCGGAAGCGGGGCATCGAACTCTACATTTTCTCCGGCGACCGCCCTGAGGCTGTTTTTCCGGTAGCGAAGGAGCTAGGAATCCCGCCCACGAATGTCTATGGCGACTGCTACCCAGAGGACAAGCGAGCCAGACTGGAGGTGATCAAGAACCGCATGTCCGGGACGAGTGCGACCATGGAGGGCTCCACCGATTCGGGGCAGAGTTTGCTCGGACGGATCAAGGCGAAGCTAGGGGGCCAGAGGAAGAACGTTGTCTTCGTAGGCGACGGCACAAACGATGCGGTTGCCCTCATGGCAGCGGACATCGGAGTGTCGCTGTCACAATCGACCGACATGGCCGCCAGCTCGGCGGACGTCTCGATCATCTCCGACTCGATCGTCGGGCTCGTGAGTTTTCTCGAACTGTCGCGCAGAGTCAATGTGTGCATCGCGATAAACTTCACATGGGCCATACTGTGGAATATTGTCGCGATTCTGGGAGCGAGCGGCGGATGGGGAGAGATCAGGATTTCGCCGGAATGGGCGGGACTGGGCGAGATCGCGAGTGTTTGTCCGGTTTTCATTGTCAGCTGGGCGGTTGGCTGGGGATATAGGGGAGGGTAGAGCGGGGGGGAGTGGTTTTCTGCGTGGGGCAGTGTGGTTGTTGGTGGTTGCGGTGGGGGTGGGGGGATATATGATTCCAAGTAGCGGTGTGGGCAGCAGCAGCAGTGGTGGACACCTTGGTGGCTACCACTCTCCGAACCACGCCAATGACGACGGGCTTTTCGTACGCGTCGCCCGCTGGTCGGTTCGCTTCGCAACGATTTGTATCTGTCCAATAGTGTTTTCTGATTTTCCTGCAATTCCGCTATTAGTTACGTGCTCAGCTCAGCCGGGAATCCAATGTTGCAAGGCATATATTTCAAACGGAGCGAGAGGGGGATACACTGGGAAGATGCGCGATCCGTAGTCTGTTTGCGGACGACATCCGGCCCCGTGTGTCGGCTGGCTAACCCGATCTTGTGTGTATGTAGGTACTTTGCCCTGCGAACGGAGTCGGTTGGAAAGCGCACTTCTGGCGTTCGTCTGCGGAGCGACGGAGCGACGCATGGACCGACTGCCGCGTAATCAAGCGGCAGATGTCCTGTGTTCGCACGCAGCGAGACATCTCTGCCGACGCACCCACCGTGGCGCGCGGAAAACTTGAAAACAAGTTGTTTTGCTCGCCATGGACGATGCCAACACGTCTAGGTTACCTCGCCCCCCCCCGTCTCCGTCAAGATCCCCCGCAAACCGGAGCGCTGTCGGCTCGCTCGGACGCTGGGAACTCTTGTTCTGGCCGGCCGCCATGTGTCGGCGGATCTTTCGCCTTTCGCCATGGGGGCTGGGCTAACCTTTTCTTCTGGCTGCCGGCGCGGGAGTGCCTTGTCGATTCCCGCCCGCCTCCTCCACCGCCGTGGCCAACGTCGACGCCGGAGCCGAGAGCGACAGACTGCTGCGGGCGGGATCGGATGGGTTTGCCGGTGGATTGCGCTTGCACGTTGAGACCCTGCGCGGGAGAGCGCTCGTCCGGAGTGAGGCGGCGGCGGAGAGTGGGCGGCGGGGGTGGGGCTACTGGCTGGACAGCTGGAAGACACTGACTCCAGAGTGCTCGGAGCTCGGCCGGTCCTTCGGGTAGAATATGCCTCCAGCAGCGCGAGCGGTACGGACCTCGGCGGATGCACGGCCCGGCCATGGGCTACGAACCTAGAGCTACGGGAGCTGCAATCGACATACGGTCAAAAGTGGCGGCAGCACGGGATATATCGCTATTTTACGGATCCTCCCGCCGCAAGCACAGACGATACTCCGACAGACCTGGACGAAATCGCCCGAGCAGCAGAACTTGTGCCCTACCTACCTACAGACCGCGAGAGGGAACTCGTGCAAAAGGCTGAGCAGCGAACTGAAATGCTGGCTGGAAGGGTGGCTCCCCCGTCTTTATAAAGACGGCGGCATGCCCCGATTCTGCTTCTCACCACCAGCACAGGCCTTTCCAGTCTCCCAATTCCCCCTCCACATTCGTTCCAGCCTCGCCACACATTCTTTCGTCCAAGGCCCCCCCCCCCCCCACTTCCCTTCCGATTTCCAATTCCAGCAGCACTCCGTTTCCGAACAACATGCTCAAATCCGCCACTCTCCTTCTCGCCGCCCTCGCCGTCGCACATGCGGCGCCTGCTCCTCAGGGCGTCACCGAAGTGATCGCTCCTCTGGGCCAGATCCCCGACGGCTGCTCCGTCTCGAGCCCCAAGTCTTTCGGCTTCTACATCAGCTCCATGCCTGGCTCGGGTAAGTGTGCGCCCCATCCGATCGATGCCCGGAAAACCACTGACCATGCCTCCCCCACTTCAGCCGCCGGCCGCAAGGTAGAGCGTCAGGTCGCCCAGATCGAGGACGTCCGGATCCAGGCCCATGCCAATCCGAAGCCTGCGGCCCCGTCCTCCTCTTCCTCTTCCGAGGCTCCCTCCCTGACCGATTCCGAGGCTCTCTTCTCGGCCGACTTCGAGCTCGAGTCCGCAGCCGCCTCTTCCGCTCCCGAGGCATCGTCTTCGTCCAGCGCCGAGGGACCCGCCAAGACTGGCGCTGTTCGCGGTGGCGTGGCCAAGCTCCTCGACGGCCAGATCCAGACCCTCACCGACGTGGCGCCGTCTCCCGTCGTCCGGCCAGCCGAGGACACGCTCAAGACGTCCATCTACCGATTCAGCTCGTACATCAAGCCGATCTCGAACTACTTCAGCCCCTCCGGTAGAACCACCACGACCGCCGAGCGGATCTCCCGTGAGTGCCCCCTTTCCCCGTAGACCATATTCGGCCGTTCGGCCGTTAACCCGCCTTCCCTGCAGGTCCGGCGGACCGTTCGCGAGGGCACGTCCTCGGCGGTGGCGTCACGCGGAGCACGGAGGGCCAGGGCCAGGCGCCCGCAACGCTGGAGAAGCGACAGAACGGCTCGCCGCTGTCGGTGACGCTCAACAACGGTGTGCTTACCGACGGCCAAGGCCGCACGGGGTACATCGCCGACAACCGGCAGTTCCAGTTCGATGCCCCCGCGCAGGCTGGCGCCATCTACACCGGCGGGTTCTCGGTCTGCGACGACGGTACGCTCGCGCTCGGCGGGAACAAGCAGTTCTGGGCGTGCGGGAGCAGCGACTGTAGACACGCCCTCCCCTGAGAGAGAGAGAGAGAAGACAGAGAGTGGAAGCGCTGACAGGGGGCAGTCAACAACCTCTACGACCAGGAGATCTTCAAGGGCGGAAACTGCCAGCCCGTCTACATCAACATCGTCTGAGCAGGGAGGAGAGAGGGGAGATGGTAGGTAGGTAGGTATGTGGAGTAATATGTTTTCCCTTGTGCGGATACACAGTTAGATGTCGAGTTTACGACCCAGGTTAAATTGAATGTCTTATGTTCTACCGCGTGCTCGCTCCGTATGGTCACAAGTGGCAGCAGCCCTTCAACCGCTCAACGCAGGACTCACATTCATCCCCGACCGAAAATTCCAAATGACGATCTCACCGCGCTCTCACCACGTCCTCTAGGAGGCCAGCGTCTCCATCTCCTCCAGCGTTCAGAACTTGCGCATATTCCTCGCCCATCCGACTGCCAGTTTTTACCTTTTTTTTTTTTTCCTTTTCCTTTGCTCCGTGATGCTGAACAGTGGGGAGGGTTTCCGTTCACGACCGAAAGAGGGGAGGGACCAAAAGTGAGGACCAATCAATATTTACTATTGTAGGTACAGTTGCGGTGATGAAGATAGGTATCGGTGTCGGTGGTGTCTAAGTATATACAGAAGAGCTCCCCGCTGAAGCAAACTCCCAACCCTGCTCGATCCGCCTGACTAATCAACTAGCCCGTCGACGCATCTGGCCCTCAATTAGCCAATCGCGGCACTTTGGTCCCACAACAGGTAGATAGTGCAGACGATTATGTAGACAGATAGATAGACAACTAAGTATCTATTATGGCGAGTGTTTATATATGTATCTTTGTCGATGGATATGCTACATATCTACATTTGTATGGCCATCGCAGATCCACGGAGTGATCCATGCTTCGGATCAACGTACTAACTACATAGAGAGGGTGTACCCAAGTCGAGCACGTACGTATGTAAGTCGAGCGCTAACACACTAAGAGGGCACTAGTGTACTCTTGGCGCGAGTGATATTTAGGTACAAATATTTTCTTTTTCTTTAGCGGTAAAATCAACACGAAATGAGCTGACAGTGAGCTTCTTTCTTGCAACTACAGCATATCACCATGTCAAACAAAAACGAGGAGAGGCTTCCGGAAAGCGTTCGATTTCAGGAAGCACTTGATATGTACAACTCAGGAGCCATTTTAACCCATACCGATGCTGCAACAGCTGCCGAAATGCCACGATCAACCTTCTTACACCGAGTCCATGGAAGACGGTCAGCAGAAGACTACAACAAGGGACGCCAGCTGTTGAACGCTGCAGAGGAAGGAATCCTAGTGTGGTACTGCGATACTCTACAGAAGACTGGATTTCCTCAGAGCGTGAAGGACGTTCTAAGTATATAAGCAACGATAATTTTTGTTTCGTTACGTACTGTGGCACTGAACCTGCGTCGCGGCACTGAACCTTCGGGCGTTGCGACGATGATGCGCCCGCTTCAGACAAATAAAACAAAACACCGCTGGCAGCCTAGAGTACGCTAGTGCACTAGCGCCCTCTTAGTGCGTTAGCGCTCGACTTACGTACGTGCTCGACTTGGGTACACCCTCTCTATAACTAACTACAAGTTACCCGGCTACTACATATGTACCCCTAAGTTACCCGGACACTCCACTCAACCACAGAACCATGCGAAAATCATCTACCGTGAACCGAGGCCAAATTGTGTAGGCCTAGGGTTGTGTGTTCCCCTTAGCCTGGGCATATTTTTGTGCATTGGAAGGTAGCCTTGATTGACATAGATGGGGAACATCAAGAGGAGTAGGGTTGCGGCCAGACGTACGGTGGGGAATTGATGCAGCGAATTTTCACCTGATTGCTGAGGTGCCAGGAACTTACCTTGGATACCACCGTTCGTTTTTGCGCGCCGGTGTAGAGCCCTGTGGGGGGCCTTCAGTGGCGCTCAAATCACGCACGTATTGAGAGGTTTTCGGTGGAAGCTATCCTGCAGTCCAGTAGCATCCAGTACATCGCAGCAAGGCCCGGACGGCACTATTTTTCACTCCGGGTATCCTCTTGGTTCCCTTTTGCCTACGTATTGTCGTAGCAATGATCTTGGACCTCTGCTATACTCTACCGTCAGCCGCTCCGGGTGGCCCGAATTATGAGGCATATTTTTCGCACAAAACATTCCTGCTTAGCCTCGGGAGTTCCACCGCGGAACGTACCTCCACTAGTTTGCAAGTGTGTATGTATTCGCCGCCCTAACGAAGCCTACCCTGTCCACACCATAAGTTGCAGAATATTGTAGGAACCGTACGTCATCAATATAGTTGCAGCAACTAAGTGCAACCTCTGTCTAGCCAACGGGGTAATCCTGCTAGGACGATAAAAACAGCTGGCACCCCACCGTGCGTGATCAGAGATTCGGAGGCCGGACAGGCTGGTGCCACCATAGTGTCCAAGTAAGGTAACAATGTTAGTAGCCGGGTAACGAGTAAGGTACATACATACTAATAATATAAGCTGGTTTGTTTAGCCATTCTTCAATTGAATTTTGTCATTGCTGTTGTAAAATACTTGGACTATAGTTACGTAATCTACCAGTCGAGAAAACCTTTGCATATTAGATACATATGCACCTTTTCAATATACCCGGCAGCTCAATTCCAACACAACTGTGGCTGGCGGTTGTGTTGTGTTTGTTACCGCCATGATCTAGATAGGTCGCACGCGATTGATGAATAAAGAAAATATATCACTGATCGTTATGTGGTGTTAGCTACGCCCGACAAGACTCCGTCCCCAAGTAAGCATTCCCCCTCCCAGTGCGCTATGTTCCTTTTGCTGCAGTGAATGATAGATGACAGAAGGAAAAAGGCGCCAAGCTATGCCGTTCGTGACCGCCCCTCTCATCCTCCCTCGCAAGAGTGACTCGGTAGGTGCCTTCTCCCCTATTTACCAGCGGCGACTGCGTAGCCGCATCTGCACTGCTATGGCTAACGAAAGGCTGTCAGTGGTAGCAGGCATTGGGATGGACGGGGGGGGAGGACGTGCGTTGGCAAGATCTGTCCCCTCAGGCTCCTCCGTGTGCTCGTCCTCGTACCGGAACAGCGCGATGAACTTGCGACTAAGGTTCTCGCGGCGCATGCGGTTGGTCTGCCGGAACCCGTTCAACGTTGCGAAACTTTCGGACCGCGGCATTAGTACGCAGGCGTCCGTCTAGGCCCGGAATGGGAGGGAGGGAGGGAGGGGGGGGGGGGCAAAACCGACCAAATCTCGCCGAACCCGTCCGTCCTGCCGCGCGAGACCCTACCGAACAGCGTCTTGACGCCCATGGCGACGTCCCACACGCACACGCCAAGCGGCCGCACGACGAGCAGATGGTACGTGGGCAGGGCGATGGCGAACGTGGTCAGCGCCGGCTCGGTGGCGTACTGGTCCTTGACCGGCGAGTCCTCGAGTCTCGTGCCCGTGGCCTTTCTCCTCCTCCTCCTCCTCCTCATCTTCGTCTTGGGCGACTGCTCTGCCACGCCGCCGTCTTGCGCGCCCTTACCGCCCTCCTCGTCCTCCTCGTCGTCGTCGCCGGGACTGTCGGCCTCGAGCGGAGCGGATGCCGAGTGGATGCATTCGCAGGCCGGGAGTGGCTGGCTCACCGGCGCTTGGGTGAGGATGATCGGCTCGACGATCGACGCCCAGTTGCTCTGTAGCCGCTGTAGCACCGGGTGCATCGCCACCGGCTGCCGCAAGTGGTCCGCGTCCACCGTCGGCGGCTGCAGAAACAGTCGGCGCCGTAGCCGCTGTCGCGAGAGGATCGTCACGTTCCAGTCCTTGCACACCCGGCGCGCACTGAGGAGGTCCAGCAGCGGAAGGTGCAGCAAGATGTGATCCAGCAGGTAGATGGGGAAGTCGGTCCGCATGGTGGTTTCGTAGCCGGCTGGGCCGTGGTATCTGTGTGTGTGTGTATGTATAACGGGGACTCAAGGGGGAGGTGGGGAATGATTCTTTGGGGCGGGCGGGGGGAAGCTTCATTAAATATGCCACCACGAGTACCAGCAGCAGCAGCGCCGCTGGCGTCCGTCCGCACTGGCACTGGGTCCGTCATTGGCCGGCACCGTCTCAAATTCTGGACTGGCTAGCCTCGATATTACTACTACTGCTACTACTAATAATAACAGCAATAACAATAACAATAACAATAACAACAACAACGATAACGATAGCTGCACTTCTGCCACTCCGTTTCTCCTCCAAAGAACATGATCCCCACCCACGGTGGATGGGAACAGGCCTGGATTGGGTCGGCGTGCACACATACACGGTCCGTGTTTGTCCTTCCCTCGTCGTCGACCCTAGCGCTCCCCACCCTAGCAAGCGTACCCGCACCGGCGTCCGGGCCTGCCCCATGTGGGGGTGGGGGATCCGTGGTTGGAATTAAACAGCCTGCAACACATCAACAGCCGTAAAATTGGCGACTATGATAGGGGCAGCACTGTGCTGTTTCGCAATGTTCGACGCCAGTTGCTGTGGCCGGATATCTAGCTATGTAGCAACGTTATCAGCCAGCCAGGCGGTCACCCGCCAGCCGGCATGTCCGATTCACGGCAGGTGAAAGGAGAAGAGAAGAACGGAAGCGCAAAATGCGATGAGGGGGAGGAGGAGGAGGACGAGGGACTCGAGGCGCACCGTCCGTTCAGTACAAGAAGCACGCCTGGCTTCCTCCCTCAATTCACCGGGGTGCGCGCCGGCAACTCCTTCCACAGCGGTCGGCACTTCCACTTCTTCGTCTTCCTCCTCTCCTTCTTCTTTGTCTTGTTCCGGCCCCCGGCTGCGGAGAAGTGCAATACGACAGCGGCAGCGGCTCCCGCAAAAACGAAACCGCAGGAGTGAAGCCGGTAGATGATCTCAGCTCTCGCTGTTTGTTGGTCCCATGCGAGTATTGGTGGGTGCGTGCATGCTCCAGCGGTGTCTGTCGCGCTCGGCACGCCTTGCCGGTGGGAGGGGACAATCTCCGCGACCATCACCGACACGAAGCTGCCGGACAACACCGGCGGGGGGTTGGTGGGATGCGGTGAAGTGTTGGTACTTGCGTATCCTCTGCGCGGAGAGGAGAACGAGGCGGAGGGACTTCCGGCGCAGCGAGAGAGCCTCCGGCCATAGTGTGACTGATACGCGCGACACTGATTGGACGGCCCATCGCCCGCGGATTCCCTGCTGCATTCATACGGGCAACCAGGTAGATATTATCTGTACATATCTATTCCCGAAATCCCACGATCGAGTGCAGCCTGCGCGTCGCACGCGGCGGCGGCCTGCAATTGCTGCGATTCGGATCGCCCACATGCATGTGTGTGTCGATGGCTGTGTGTATAACATATCTAATTCATATCCAAGGCATCGTGCATAGTGCGTCCTCTAATTACATACTCTCATAGATACAGTATGTGCATACATATAGCGGAAACCCGCAGTCAGTCGCAGCCCCAGCCGGACAGTTGCCGCCGCACGGGTGTTGCACTTCCGCCCCCCAAAAACGGCACCTTCCCTCGTTCGTGATGGCGTTGCTGGCTTCCGCATGATGGCAATTGCGTCCGCACGCGGAGGACACGTGCATATACATATACCTCCGACAGCATCGGTGACTGTATGTAGTTATGGTAGATACAGATAGTTATGTATAGACAAAGTTGGCTAGAGACGGGAACGGACTGGACTGCGCTGACCGAGCTAGAGTACTCTACATATCTGCATCTTTGGTATGGCAGTCCCATTGGCTCCCGGACTCTCGGGATTTTTCGGACCAGGACAGCTGTGGAGGCTCGCCGCACGTGCCTAGCGCAGGGCTAGAAGCCGCCGTAGCTTCCTGCCCGTCCGACGCGGTTCTCCACGACAAGTGATCACTGCCATCGCCAACCGGCTTACCAACGATCGATCGGCGGGCCATAGTCTCCGGAGACGGCGACTTCATTGAGACGCGGCTTACATACGCTGGCTTGGCCGTGTCGGAAACAATCACATCTTCCCCCGCCCCTGCGCCAAACACGGCAATCGCATCGGATCACCCGCTCGCGGCGAGAAGAGAGGTGCGGACCGACCGACGACGGCAGTCGCGAGGGGCTGGCTGGACTCCTGGGTCTGGGTGGGAAACATCGGGTAGACTGCTACGGAGTAGGATGAAGCGAATTTTACCCTTGTGCGAGTTCGGGTTGCCGCTCTTGTTCGTGATCTCGTAGAGAGCCCACATGGCGGACTTGCAGGCGATTTTCCCTGTACATCCTGTACGTACTATACATACGGGGGGGGTGCCGCAGATGGGAAAGTCGGCGCCCAGCCAGCTGATGATACGGGTGCAACATCGAGCCGGCGATGTTGCTCTGGATGTACGTGCACGTGACCTAGGTCTGAGGCTTGTGCTACACTCTCTGTTGGGGTAAACAAGCTAAGCTGCATTAATTCCCCGTCTCTTGGTGCACTCCTCACCTGCATACCTCGTGGATTCCAGGATCTTGCTCCTCACAGTGGACTCCGTCGTCCGCAATCAGTATGGACGGAATTCACCGTGACTGCCGTAGGTAGAGTTGATTGCGTAGCAAGCATATTGGATGCAAACAGGTGTGCAGACATGTATGTTTGACATAACTAACTAACTAGTGCGGTATCGACGCGATCGTGTCGGTCCGTTTTATCCTGTCGCTGACCCGGCGCCTTCCCCTATTCCTCTACGAACCGGAAGAGATGACGGTGGAAAATTCAAGAACCATTATACACGTAAGAACGGAAAAGAAAAAATCCCCCCTCCCTGCTTCAATCACCTTTTTTTTTTTGTTATACATCGCATCGTCTATCCCTTACGGGCCTGCCTCTTCATGGCGTCCTTAGCCTCCCTCTGGCGCTCCTTCTCGAGGAACTTCTTCTGCTCTGCCGCGCTCATGGCGCGCAGCTTCGCGTCGCGGTCGGCCTTCTTCTTCTCGGCGAGCTTGAGTTCGCGCTCCTCCTTGGTCTCCTCTTCGAGCGCGCGCTTGAGCTTGCGGGTCTCCTCCTCGCGCGTGGCTTTGACCTTGCGCAGGACCTCGGCACGGAAGTGTGCGTTCGCGACGAGGTGGTCGGTCAGGCGAATGAACGCGCTGACGAGACGCTGGAGCAGCTCCGGGCTGGTCGAGGGCGCGGGAAGCGCGAGCTCGAGGGTGATGCGCTTGCGCGATGTCAGTTCGGACAGTCTGCGGTGTTTAGTTTGTCGTGACTGTAGACCGCACCGATGGAGGGGGAAACTCACTTGGAGGGCTTCTCCTTGGGCAGGTCGGTGACGAGGATCATCTCAAAGAAGCTCTGGCACTCCCTGACGACGTCCTTGAGCTCTTTGTACAGACACGTGTCGCCAATTTCCTTGCTCTCGCCCATGACCGCCAGCCACTCGGGCAGACCCTCCCAGTCGCTCGTCTTGGTGAGGGACAGGTCGTAGCGTTCTTCGCGCCAGCGCCTCATCTGGCGCTTGTTGACGAGCGCCCAGACAAAGTTACTGTACTTGGAGTTCCCTTGGACCTTTGTCGGCTCGGCACCGTCGAACGGCTGGATGATCATGGTGATGGTATCCCTGGGCATCGGGATCTGGTCAAAGAGGAACGAGACGACGAACTCGATCAGCAACGAGATCGGGTTGTTCCTGTGCTGGAGCTTGATGGTCGTGTGCATGAACGCGATGTTGTGGCGCCCGGTCGCGTACGAGACGAATTCTTGGTTGGAGACAGCATTGATCGCGTCTTCGTTCGAGAACTCCTGCCGGTCCGACGCCGGCTTCGAGAAGCCGACCTGCGCGAATTCCTTGGTCAGGACCGGCGCGATCGTGGCGAGGAAGCCCGTCGCGATCGCTTTGTTGCGGCGGGACCCCCAGATGTGCAGGCCGACCACAAGGCCGATCAGCAGCAGGATCCAGCCTTCGGCTTGGAACTCGGAGATCGAGTGCCGCTCCCAGACCTCCCACCACCGGCCGACCGGGAGGCCCGGTGTGCTGAGGGGTGTGCTGCTGGATGCGAACGAGAGCGGCGAGATCGAGGCGGCGGATTCGGCGACCGGAAATGGCGTCGCTGGAGAAGGCGATGCGAACTCGGCGAAGTCTGTCGTATCGCGAGTCGATCAGATAGAGTTCGGCGGAGACAGCGGGGGGGAAGGCCAGATGGATGGATAACATACCGTCGTCCGACGGAGCAGCGCTGACTGCGCCCGAAACCGAGCTGGCGGCCTTGAAGAAACCTCCGATTATATCGGCCATGATGGATGGAATTGGTGGAGCAGGACTGATGCTGCCACGATCGAGGGGGGCGCTGATGGGAGACTCGATGTAACTACTCAAGGGAGAGAAGGAAGAGAAAGGAGATGATGGGAGGCCTTGGTATGTATTCGACTCGGTCCGGGGAAGAGAGTGTCGTGTCGTCTTTCTCGCCGTGCTTACGCTAGTGATGGTGCTAAGACAGTGGCACCTGCTCTCGTCGCAACCATGGCCGGTAAAATGTTAAGTCGCATCGCTGCATAAGTCTCCATGAACCGAACAGTTGCCGGGCAACCAATTGGGAGCATTCCTTCCATTACGGCTGGCGACCCTCTCTCCATCACAATATGCATGACACTATATGCATGCAGCGACGACAATATATAGTCACCGGCGAACACGGGTTTTAAAAGTCGAACTCATTCTATGTATTCACATTCCGTCTGCGCGCCGCCACCACCACCAAGCCCCTACGGAAAGAAAGCTATTTACCCGCCGCCAGCCGAGTGCAGAACCTATCTAGTAGAAAGTCTTCTTGCCCTGTAGACACGCAGTGATCAGTAACCTGCGCCCAGAAGGTGGGCACGGTGTGTGTTCGTGGGAGGTGTGGGGGTGAAACATACGGCAGCCATTCTGAACATGCCGTAGATGGAGCCAGTCACGCCGACTCCGAGGATGGCCAAGTAAGGGAGGAGTAAGGCCCTAGACCGAGGGTGCTGTTCGACTCCATGTCAGTCGGAACAACACAGTATTGTCGTCGCGGTCGCCGACAACCACCGACGAAACCGCCACCGCCGCTGCCGTCCGCGAACCCATTCTCTCCGCCGCGCGCGCAAACAAACAAACAAAAAAAAATCAATAGCGAGAGCAAGCGACAAGCGCTCGGTGGAGTATACAGGCGGAGGACCGAATTTTGGATGGTGCTGGTGGCTATCGGCAACTATGGACGGAAGCAGAGCCTTTTGAGGCACGAACGAACGAACCTTGTTCCAGAGTCTGACGCCGTCGTCCTTCTGGAAGAGCCTCTGGTACTGAGCGACTCTGTTCTCCCTGTAGATGAAGCCTCTGTGTTTGTCGGAAACGGTTTAGCCAACACATTCCCTTGCTTCGCCTCCCCGGAATCTGCCCTCGGAGAAGGAGAAGATGAGGGAGACAAAGACGTACGCCATTGCGGATTCGATAGGTTCTGTGCGTCGAGTGTGTGGGTTGAGAGTCAAGGTGGATGCGTTTGATGGCGTCGTGGTGGTGGTGGTGGTGGTGGTGGTGGGGGGAAGATGGGGCGATGGGATGTTCAGTTTATCGGATGACGATCGGTTATCGAGTGACTAATCAGATCTTATCAGATCGCACCACCTCCGAACAGCACGATATCTAGAACGGAGCATCATTGCATCTCCCTCCACCACCATCTCCTCGACGAATACAGCCCCCGCCGTCGTCACAATGTCCTTCTACTTTGCGATAATAGGAACCAAAGACAACCCCATCTACGAGTGCGAGTTCGGGACGTCGAAGCAGGGCGGAGATGGAAACGCGAGGGTAGACCGCTTGCACTCTCCAACGGACGGCTCTCACTGACGAGCCGAGCGGTCTAGTTTCCCGACGAACAGCGCGCCATGAACCAGTTCATTCTGCACTCGGCCCTCGACATCGTCGAGGAGGTGCAATGGGTGCAGCGCGATCTCTACCTCAAGACGGTCGACCGCTTCAACAACCTGCTGGTATCGTGTTTCCTGACGGCTGGCAGTAC
>Ga0307508_10000518_pt1 | contig 46205 bp, 38 predicted proteins | sample 9_EM_MG_FD_203089 | JGI IMG/M metagenome (GOLD analysis project Ga0307508, IMG submission 203089) | Populus trichocarpa ectomycorrhiza microbial communities from riparian zone in the Pacific Northwest, United States - 9_EM | ecosystem: Host-associated > Plants > Roots > Unclassified | place... | reverse complement strand
CATGGGTAAGCCGCGGATAAACTCGCCGGCGCTTTCGGGCAGGAAGGCCAGCGGCATAAAGGCGATGATAAGGGTGGCGGTACAGCCTATCACCGCCAGCCCTATCTGTTTGGTGGCTTCTACCACGGCCGACTGCCGGGAATGCCCATCGCGTAGCCAGCGCTCGATATTCTCCACTACCACGATGCTGTCGTCTACCAGCAGGCCCAGCGCTACCACCAGCCCTACGATGCTTAGCTGGTTGAGCGAATACCCCATGGCATTCATGATCACGATGCCGATACCCAGTGAAAGAGGAATGGCTACCATGACCAGCACCGAAGCGCGCCAGCCCAGCGGCACCAGGGTGATCATGACAAGACCGATGGCAATCAGGAAATCGATGCCCAGGCCGCCGAGGCGATGCGCTACATTATCGGCCTGGTCAAAAGGACGCACCAGCTCAATATTGGCCGGCAATGTTTTTTTAAATGCTTCTATAACCGGCAGGTAGGCTTTTTGGGTGCGTGCAATGTTCTCGCCCGATTTCTGTGCGGCGGTCACCAGCACGCAGCGATGGCCATTGAGGCGGGTAATATGCTGCTGCTCTTCGTAATTCAGTCCCGCATCGGCCACGTCTTTCAGGTATACGATATGGCCGTTGGCATTGTACACGATGGTATTTTGTATCTCCTCTATGCTTTTATACTTGCCGCTGGTTTTTATATTGAAGGTCTTTGTGCCGGCGCGTACGCTGCCGCCGGGGATATTGGCGGCCTCGCTTTGTATGCTGCCTGTAACGGCATTGAGGGGTATATGCTGCTGCGCTATTTTATCGAGCTTGAGATCGATGCGCACAATTTGTTCGGGCACGCCCCAGTAATCCACTTTCTTTAACGCCTTTACTTTTTCCAGCGCCTGCTTGAGGTTGTCGGCATAAAATTTCATCCGCTCGTTGGAGGCGTTTTCCGATACCAGCGCCAGCTGCAGCACGCTTACATCGGTAGGCGATACTTTCTGTATGTCGATGCTGTAAATATCCTGCGGCAGCTCGGGGCGCAGGGCGTTGATTTCGCGCACCAGCTCCTGGTATTTGGCTTCTACGTCGCTGTTGTATTTATACTCTACGTTGATAACGGCTACGCCATCATCTATTTTAGTCTTGATCTTTTTGAGGTTTTCGAGCTCGCTTATTTTTTTCTCAATCGGCTTTACCACCAGCTCTTCCATGTCTTTGGGACTGGTGCCGGGATAAATAACGATGATAGGGTATTGTGGGGGATTGATTTCGGGGTCTTCCGCGCGCGGCATGTTGAACAGGGTAGTAACGCTTACTACCACGACCATCAAAACGACCACGAGGGTAAACTGGTAATTCTTTACAAAAAAAGAGGTGATACGCATATGCGTGGGTTTAATAGTGCTCAATAATTATTGCTGCGGGCTGATGATGCTGTTGTTGGCCAGGTAGGGACTGCCGGCGCTGACTACAAAAGCGTGGCCCTGCAGGCCATCGGCTATGTACAGCACATTGTTGTTGAAGGAGGCGATGGTGACCGCCACCTTTTTCACTGTCCGGCGGTCATCGCTTACAAAAACAAATCCCTTGTTGCCATTGGCTTCCAGCAGCGCTTCGTAGGGAATGCTGAACCCTACCGAGCTGCCGGAAGGCGTAATAGCGGCGGCGCCAAACAGGCCAACGGCCGGTTGCTCTTTGCCAAAATCCACCTGCAGCTCTATGGTAAAGGAGCCGCTGGCGGCATCGGCGGCCAATGCTTTTTTACTCACCACGGCGTTAAAGGATTTGCCGGGAAAGGCATCGGCGGTTACCGTTGCTTTATTACCCGTTTGCACGGCAGCCCATTCCTGGTCAGACAGGCCGGCTTTTAATATCCATTTGCTGGCGCGCGACGAGGCGTTCATCACCAGTACCGGGGTGCCCGAGGTGGCGAGCTCGCCGGCGTTGCCGGTTTTCTTAACGATAAAGCCATCGGCGGGCGCGTATATCCTGGAGTATTGCTCGTTAAAGCTTACCTGCTGCAGGTTCTGGCGGGCCACTTCCACGCCGGTCTTTGCATTCTGTAATTGCTCGAGCGTGGCTACACTGTCTTTGTAGAGGTTCTGCGCACGCTGGTAATCGCGCTGCGCTTTTTCGAGAGACAGGTTTACCTGTTGTACCTGGGCGGCTATTTCGGTCGATTTAAGCGTGGCCAGCAATTGTCCTTTTCTTACCTTATCGCCTTCTTTTACGGTAATGCTTTCTATGACGCCGCCTATTTTAAACGAAAGGCGGGCTTCATCTTCGGTGGATAATAAACCCGACGCGGTGATAATATGTACGTTGGTATCGCCGGCAATGGGCAGCAGCTTTACGGGTATATTTTCTTCGGTAACCAGCGATTTCTTTTCGCTGGAGTGGGCGCTGCAGGCCTGCAGAAAGGCGGCGGCGGATATAAGCAGTATGATATTGCGCATAAAAAGAGTTTTTATTTTAATGAATATGAAGCGGTTTGACGTTCGTAATCGGCCAGGGTGGTCAGCACCTTGTATTTGTTGATGTTTACCTGCAGCTGGGCAGAAGTAAGCTGGTTGCGGGCATCGAGAAATTCTATAAAGCTGTTCACGCCCTCGCGGTAGCCCTTATCGATGAGGGTAAAATATTTCTGTGCGGCCTCCTGCTGCTTTTGCGAAGAGCGCCAGGTATTCCAGGCATTGGTGATATTGTTACGGCTTACCAGCGCCGCCAGCTGGAGCTGCTGTTTGGTTTGTTCGGTATTCAGCTGCAACGATTTACTATCCAGCTGCGTTTGCTGTATCTTATACAGGTTGCGGCGGCCGGTAAAGAGGGGGAAGCTTACCTGTATGCCGCCGAGATAGAAAAACGATTTGTTCTGTACGGTGAAATCAAATCCCTGCGCGCCGAGATCCAGGAATGCATTCAGGTGCGGCGTACGGAAGGATTGGTTCATCTTCAGCACATTTTTATTGATATCGCCGGCCAGGGCCAGGCTTTTAAGCTCTTCCCTTGCCGTTATATCGTTGCCCTCCGCCAGGGGCAGTAAGGCGCTTTCTACCGCTGGATCGGCGGTGGCAATGGAATCGCTGAGGGGTTTATTGAGCAGGAAATTAAAATAAGCACGTGCATTGTATACTTCGTTGCCGGCATTCTGCAGCTGGCTTTCTACCTGTTTTACCTCGCTTTCGGCACGCGATACATAGGCAGGCAATCCTTTGCCGTTGGCCAGCAGTGATTGGTTTACCCGCAGGTTCTGGTTAACCACTTCCAGCGCCGACTGGTAAATGGTCACTGCCTTGCCGGCGGCGAGATAATTAAAATACGCCTGCTTGACTTCTTTTACCAGCTCTCTTTTATAAATAGCTATTTCCTGTTCCTGCAGGCCGGTCTGCTGCTGGCGGATATTGCGGTTGATTTTGATATCGGGGTTGATAAGCGGCATCGTGGTTTTGATGCGCACGTCGTAAAAGTTATTCGGGTTGAGCTGTTCCGATACATTGCCTATTTGCGGAAAGCTGTTGCTGCCGGTTAGCTGGTTGAGCGTTTTGTATACGGGGTTGACCAGGTCGCCGGCGGGAATGTCGATGGTGCGCCCGCCTTTCGACAACAGGTATTGCCCGTCAAAGGAAGTGGTGGGCAGGAACAGGCTACGGGCTTCCTTTAGCGCTACAAGGCTTTTATCAAGCGCTATTTTTTTTTCCTGCAATACGAGGTTGTTGTTAAGCGCCACGGCGATATACTCACCGGGGATGGTTTGCGCCTGCGCGGCGGGCCGCGATGCCAGCAGCACCAGGGCTGCGATAAAGGTCATGGATGGCTGATGCATAAAACAGTTATTACATGTTATTATTAACGTTGTTTATATACTGAACAGTGTTCACTTAAAGGGCAAAAAAAAGGTCATGCCTTTTCCAGCATAGACACCAATACATTAAAGCCATGGCCCATCAGCTCTATAGGGTCGGCATCGGGATAGGCCCTGCAACGCTGGCTGATCATCAGCGCGCACATGCCGTGCATGGCCGACCAGATGGTAAACGAGAGGGCTTCTACATCAAGGCCCTTAAAGCGGCCCTGCGCCTGGCATTGCCGTAGCACGTCTTTGAGATAGCTTAATGTATTATCCCCCATTTGCCATTTTCCTTCCTCCTTTTCATGCTCCATGGGCTTGGCCATAATAAACATGAGGTGGTAGAAATCGGCATTGTTCCGGGCAAACTCCATATACACCCGGCCTATCGCTTTTAGTCTTTCAAAAGGGTCGGCCACATGCGCCAGCACGCTCATTTTTTCCAGCATGCGGCGGAAGCCTTCTTCGTGCAGCAGGTGGAAAATCTCGTCTTTGTCCTTAAAGTAGAGGTAAATGGTGCCGGGACTGTATTCAATTTTTTCTGCAATTGCCCGGATACTGGTGAGCTCGTACCCCTTTTCCAGGAATATCTGGCGGGCGGCATCCATAATCAGGATGCGCATATCTTCTTTTTCCCGTTGTTTCCTGGCTGCGATAGACATGATGCTTGTTTCTGGGTGTAAAACTACTGAACGGTGTTCAGTAAAACAAATATTTCCTGAAATATTTTTACAGACACTCACTCACCCGCCTATGGCCTGCAGTGTACATAACGGGTTATTATTTGCTACGAACATGCCGCCCCGATGGGGCTTGGGGCTAAAAAAGAGGTGGGTACACCGCAGACCATAAGCGGGCGGTGCAATAAAAACAGGTATTTCAGGAATTTTTTAACCGGCTGTTACAGCAGGGTGCATTTCGATGGCCACGCCAATGCGGTTCCATTCATTGATGGTTATAATGGCCGTTTAATCTTTTACATACAGGCGGATGGCTTTGAGGCCGCTTACGCCCTGCAGATCTTCCAGCTCCAGCCATTCTGTTTCGTTTGCAAGCACCTGTGCGTTTTGCAGGCCCATAATGCCTTCGAGGTAATCGGCTATTTCGGTTTGCTCGAAATAAACGATGGCGATGGTGTTGGGCTGCGTGAGGCGCTGGCTGGTGTTTTTTATAAATACCTTGTCGATGCGTTTCTTCACCACCTGGTAGCGGATATTATAGCTGCCTTCCACATCGAAGCGGCGTTCGTCTGTTCTGAAAGCGATATCAATGGGCGTACTGTGCACAAAAATAAGCTGGGTTGTTTGCAGGGGAGTGGGTATGCGCGGCAGCAGCTCTTTTGTCTGGCGGGCAATATGCGCCATTACCGCCAGCTGCTTTTTGCGTATGTCTTTCAATATATCGCGGGTAAGCGTTTTGCCCGGGGTGATGGAAGAGCCTGCATATATGTCGTATTCCACGCCGTCGGTACGGAATTTTTCAAAATAGCTGGGAAAGGTTTTCTGCAGGTGTTTGTTGAACTGGGTAAGGTGCTCACCCACGCAGTCGTTGATGGTTTTGAGCGAGACTTCAAAATTGCGCCGGTTTTGCCAGGCGGCCCCGGTTTTTTCGTCTATGGCGCGCAGGTACGTGTCTATGACGGCGGCGGTATCGGTATGCCAGGCGCGCACATCCTGCAGGAAGGGCACCACCTCGCGATATAAATAATCTTCTACTTTGAAGGTCTGGTAGGGCGATATCTTGGTGTCGACGATGTTCGTCCATTCATCGCATTTTTCTTTCAGCTCTTTAAAGATGCGGCGGTCGCCGTAATGCTTTATGCCGGCCAGCGTTTCCCGCAGGATGGCAAAATGAACGGAGAGGTCGGCTTTCAGCGCATTATTGCGTTCTATGGTGCTGTTGCGCACATCTACGGCGCCGTATAAAGGATATACCTTTTCAAAAACGACGGGCGGCAATGCCGCATTTTTAACATCGTCGTTCATGGAGCGGATATATTGCCAGGCGGCTTCGTTGAACTTCCAGGCTACCGCGGGTTGCAGGGGGGTAAACTTATCGTTGATAACATGGCCTATTTCTTCTTTAACGGCCTCCACGGTGTATTGCATCAGCGCGGCCAGCAGGGTTTCGGCTACGCTCAGCTTAGACAGCATCTTTTCATCTATAATGCCGGGATTATCGGAATAAATTTCGAGCACGCCTGCCAGCTGCCCCTTGGCATGCAGCGGAATGACCACATAAGAGCCGATCCCTTCTTTTGTCAACAAATCTATCAACAGGTTATTGCTGGTGGTGGGATTGGGAATGGAACGGAAAAAAAACAGCTTGGGCTGCTCTATATAGTTTTCGGCAAAATGCAGAAACAGGGCTTCTTCCGCCTTGTACTTACGGCCCAGGTCTATGAGGAGGCTTTTGAAGCTGATATCGTGGTTGAACACCACTTTGTTGTTGATGCGTAAAAACGGCAGCAGGCCAAAATGCACTTCGTTATTGCCTACAATGGTCCTCAATGAACGCTCTATCTGCTCGCCGAAGCCAGGGTCGGAGCAAACCTGCTGCGGCATACTCATGTCTTTGAGCCTGCTGAGGGTGTGCTCGGTGGTGACATCGGTAAGGGTTACCACCGTAAAGCCCTCAAAAGAAAAATGGTGGAGCGGCAGGATGGTTTCCAGTATATGCACAGGAGACACCTGCTGCGATAATTCTTCCTGCAACAGCTCTACGGTTATCCGCGGCAGCTCGATATCGCTTTTAACGGTAAGAAAACGGGTATCGAAATTAAAACGGTAATAGGTGGTCAGTCCTGTTTTCTCCTCTACGCTTTCGTGCACGATTTCTTTCAGGGCCATTGAAATGCCGTAGAGCTTGTCGAGGATGACGGAGTAAATATTGGTAAGCCGTTTTTCCTTCCATTCGTCTGCCGAATAAGCGGCGAGGTCGCTTTTGGCTTTGGCGGCTCCTTCTTTGCAAAGAAACTGGTAAAGGGCGGCGGTGCCGTAAAAAAAATACGGCGTCATGGGAAGGCTAAGGCCCCAAAAATCCTGCCTGCCCGATGAAAGCGGTGGTGTAATAAGGGCATGCACCTGTTGGAGCAGGTGCTGGTATTTACCCGCATGGGCAACGGGTATTTCGCCGGCCATTTCGGGGTGTTTTTCAAACTCGTCTAGTGCTGCCCGGCAGATAGCCGCCTTTACCGGGTCGGCTTCCACGGCGCTTTTTTTAAGGAAGTCAACAAAAGTCCTGAATGACAAAATAGGTTTGAATACGGCCAAATCCCTGTGTCGTATGGCATCGTTTAAGTCCAGTAAGCTTGCCTGCATCTTTTCCATGTCACGTTAATTATCTTCCTCCTGCAAAACTACGGTCGTTCGGGCTAGAAAGCCATTTTTAGTTTTCCCGGCGGTTAAATTTGAGGATATTCCCTTCGTTCAGGTGATCGCCCTCGTTGGATATATACATATTGCCCTGGCGGTCGAAGGCCAGGCCTTCGGGTTGGGTAAACCGGTTGCCGTCGAGCCGGTATACGTTTTTTATATTCCAGCTGCTATCGGCTACTACCAGCACCTGGTTAACCGCGGAAATGATAAACCATTCGCCGGTGACCGGGTTTTTGGCCAGTGCAGAAGGACGGAAACCTCTTTTTATCTTACCGTTGATGGCCCTGATCTGCGATACATCGATGGCAAAGACCACAGGGGCGGAAAACGATTCACCGTTGAAGGGCAGCCGGTATCCCGGCACGCTGACCTTCGAATCGGCGGCAGCGCAATTTTTACAAAGCACATAGGCGGAACCGGTGGCGTCATCAAAAAAGAGCCCCTCGTATTCCCCGCCGGGGATAAGGTCCTTCCACTCCTGCACATGCTCCGACTCTTCGCTGCTGGTATCCGACAAAGGGAAGGTATACAGCGTGCCATTGCTTTTTAATATGATTACTTTGTCGCCCGCAATAGCAACGTCCTCAAAATCGCCCATTTTGGAGAATTTGGTATTCATTTGCTTTTTTACGCCCCATTTAAGGCGAAACAGCTTGCCGTGCTCATCCTGTATGGCGTAGAGATTATCGGGGTTACCGTTTTGGAAGGCGATACCCGATATTTCCAGCAGGCTTTCCGGCATATTGAATTTTTCCGGTTGGCCGAGATCGTATTCCTTTATCTTTTGTTCGGGCGCCAGCATCTTGCAGCTGCCTGCTGCCAGCAGCAGCAAAGCATAAACATATCGTGTGGTAAGAAAAGAAGGCATGTAGATTATTTGCTATAAAATATTGTTTTTCTGTTGACGGCCCGCCAGGAAATCACGGATGGCTTCCTGCGAGCGTATATGTTCGCCGGTTTTTTCGACCGGCCTGTTATTCATGTCTGCGTCTATCCATACGGCCTGCACGTTGTCCTGCCATTGCAGGTGGATAATCTGCCGCAGCTCTTCGCGCAGGACCGCATCGTATAGCGGGAAGCATACTTCTATGCGCCGGTAGATATTGCGGTTCATCCAGTCGGCGGAGCCGAGGTAGATTTCTTCACTGCCGTTGTTGTGAAAAATGAATACCCGGCCATGCTCGAGATATCTATCAACAATTCTTTTGATGGAAATGTTTTCACTTTGTCCTTTTACGCCCGGCACCAGGCGGCAAATACTGCGTACGATAAGCCGGATGGTCACCCCGGCCCGGGAAGCTTCATATAATTTATTAATTAGTACCTCTTCCTCCAGGTTATTGAGCTTGATGGTAATAGCGGCGGACAGGCCCTGCCCGGCATTGGCTATTTCGCGATCAACCAGCTGCAGAAAACGCTGCTGCAGGTTAAACTGGGCTACCAGCAGGTGCTGAAACGTCAGCTGGTCGGTTTCGTCGGGTCTCTTGCGTTTGGCCAGGAACAGGAACAGGGTTTCCATTTCCTCCAGCATAGGCCGGTGGGCGGTAAGCAGGATATGGTCGGTATAAAAATGCGCCGTGGTTTCGTTGAGGTTGCCCGTGGCCAGCAGGCCGAGATAAGGAGCGGAAGGATGTTTTCGCTTTACCAGGGCTATCTTGGCATGCACTTTCAGCGCATTGTTGCTGTAAATGATTTTGATACCGGCGGCCTTCATTTGTTTGGCCCAGCGGATATTATTAGCCTCGTCAAAACGTGCTTTCAGCTCTACCAGCACCGATACTTTCCGCCCGTTTTTTGCCGCACTGATAAGCGCCTGCACAATCCGCGACTGGCTGGCTACCCGGTACAGGGTAGTATATATTTCTTCCACCGAGGGGTCGATGGCGGCTTCGTTGAAAAAGCGGAGTATGCTATCGTACGACTGGTAGGGGGCATGGATCATGCGGTCGCCTGCCGCTATCATATCAAACAGGGAGGCGTCCTTAGGCGCATGTACCGCGCGAAGATCGGGCCAGGCGGGATAGGACAATGCCTCATTACGCAGTGGCAGCGAAGCAAAATCTTTCAGGTTATGGTGCTTTCCGCCCTCTACCACCGACGCGTTCTGGAAATTAAACAGCTGTACGATGGTTTGCAGGTGGCGCAGCGGTATGCCCGGCTCGTATAAAAACCGGGTAGCATAGCCGAAATCCCTTTTGGAGAGCTGTTTTTCTATCTTTTCGGCCAGGTCTTCTTCGTATTCGTCCTGCAAATCCAGCTCCGCATCGCGGGTAATCTTGATGTTGTAAGCGTTTTTAACGGTTGCGCCCGGAAACAGGGCGCTGAGATATGCCTTGATAATATCTTCCAGGAAAAGAAGGTATTCGGCGTCCTGCTGCGGCACTTTCAGGAAACGGGGTACCTGCCCGGTAGGGATATTGATGAGGTATAATTTTTCTTCGCCTTTATTGTATTCAACCACCGCGGCCAGGTAGAGCTGGTTGTTTTCGGGAAAGAAGTCGATTCCTTTTGCCAGCAGCTTCGGTTGCAGAAAGCCTGCTACCTGTGTAAAGAAATAATCCCTTACCGTATCGCTGAACAGCAGGGGAGACGTTTCGTTGTACAGCAGGCGGATGCCGTGCTTTTTCAATGCCGGCAGAATGGAGGTTTCCAGGTATTGCCCGTAGCGCTCCTGCTGCCTGTTGACGAGCGCGACCGCTTCCCGGTATATTGATAGCGCATCTTCCTGCCGGGCTATTTTCTGCAACGCCAGTATGGCGGGCATGCGCACCCGGTAAAACTCGTCGAGGTTAGAGGAATAAATGGCGAGGAACTTTATTCTTTCCAGCAGGGGCACCTGTTCGTTGCCTGCTTCATCCAGCACCCGCCCGTTGAAAGAAAGCCAGCTGATATCACGATTGAAGAAGGATGCCTGGTTCATTGGAATATTGCTATTTTGTCTCACGTCTCTTAATGCGCAAAAAAGATGGTGGCGATGGTAAAGGCCAGCACGGCGGCTACCACTCCAAACATAAATACGTTGTAGGCTATCCGCAGCAGGCGGTATTTGCGGCCCAGCACCACGCCCTGTGAATATACGTCGCGCGTAAGGCTGCCGTACAGGAATTCGCGGTCGTTCATCATCGTTTTCATGCCATTGGAATAGTCGTCGTAATTCATGCGGTAAAAATTACCAAAGAAAAGCAGGTTTACTTTTTTCTCGTCGATGTCCTGCTGGGTAAACTGGCCCGGCGGTATGGTAGGGCGGGTAGCCAGTATCGAAAACACCATCGTTATAACGCATACCACCAGCAGCAGCAGGGTGGGGAAGATGAGATAGGGGTTGTCTTCCAGCTTGCGCAGCAGTACGCTCAGCAATACCGACAGGATGATGGAGGTGGTGGTAATCATGATATGGGCCTTGTTATCGGCCATATCGCTCAGGCGCTGGTGGTTGGCCGAGCTGATGCGGAACATGGTTTCTATGCCCCGGTCGGGACGGTCTGCCTTGGCCTTTTTTGACTGGAGGGGCGCGGCCAGTTTGTCGGGAACGGGGTCGGCAGCCGTGGGCAGGGTTTCGCCGTTTTCCAGGAGCTTCAGCTTCAGCCGGTCGAGGTGCTGCTGTTTTTTGGCGTTAAACAGCTGCTTTGCATAACCCGAATGGTAATGCGTGGATTCGAGAAACCGCACCGTGCTTTTGCGCCATTCGTCTTTGTTGATGTTTTTGCCGGTAATCTGCTCTATTTCCTTACGCAGCAGCTTGTTTTTGGCGCCAAATTCGTCGGTGCCGAGGTGCGAGAGGTCGGAATCGCATACAATCTGTTCCAGCAGGTTATGGGGCGCCTGGGGCAGGCGGGTGGCGATGATGCAACCCTGTACGGCCTGTATCGTGGGTTCGTCTGCACCGCGTTCTTTCAGGAACAGGGCTACCAGCTCGGTGGCGCGCTGCTCATGGCCCAGGGCAGGACCGGTAAAATAGCCGGTATCGTGAAACCAGGCGGCGGCCAGCACCACAAACGAATCGTGGTCGTCCAGGTTATAATAGGCCGCTATTTCGGCCGCCACACGTACCACCTGCTCGGTATGCGCCTGGTTATGGTATACGATTTCGGGCTTGTTGTGCGCCCGGAAAAAATGCAGCACATATAGCTTGACATCTTCCAGCAGTTGGGTATAATTCATGTAGATGGCCTTTAATAGATTGATAATTACAGGGTAGGCTGTCCTTTCCCGCCTTAAAGTTGAGGCATTCGTCATAAAACGCCAAATGAAAGGCGGGGATGGATTAACTTTAGCACAACACCAAAACCAATTTTACGTCATGGCTTTATTTACACGGGTTATTCTACTCGGCTCCCTGTTACTGATTTTTACACGGAATATGGCGCAGACGCCTTCCGTCTACGACCAGCACGAAGCATTCGCTCCCTTATTTTATCCCGCCTTTGGCGACGAGGTGCGGGCGGCCGATGGCACGCCCGGTCCTCGCTACTGGCAAAACAGGGCAGATTATAAGGTGGATGCCACGCTCGATACCGCCGGGCATAAAGTGACCGGCGCCGTTACCATCACTTATACCAACAACAGCCCGCAGGAACTTTCTTTTGTATGGCTGCAGCTGGACCAGAATATTTATAATACTGCCTCGCGGGGCATTGCTGCTACGCCTTTCGGCGGCGGGCGCTGGGCCAATCGCAACACTTTCAGCGGCGGGTATACCATCAGTGGGGTGAGCCTGCTGCAAAACGGCAAGGCGCAGCCGGTAAAATATGAAGTGACAGATACCCGTATGCAGGTAAAACCCGGTAAGAGCATCGCGGCAAAAGGCGGAACCATCCAGTTTAAAATCACCTATTCTTTTATCGCGCCGGAATACGGCACCGATCGTATGGGCAGGCTGAAAACGAAAAACGGCTGGATATATGAAATCGCCCAATGGTATCCGCGCATGTGTGTATACGATAATATGCAGGGATGGAATACGCTTCCTTACCTGGGACAAGGCGAGTTTTACCTCGAATACGGCGATATATCGTATAATATTACCGCGCCTGCCGGGCTGATCATCGTTGGTTCGGGCGAGCTGCTCAATCCGCAGGAAGTGCTGACGGCAGAACAGGTAAAAAGATGGGCTGCCGCCAAAAACAGCGATAAGACTGTGATGCTTCGCACGGAAGCAGAGGTGACCGATGCTGCCAGCCGTCCCGCAAAGCCCAGCCTTACCTGGAAGTTCAGGTGTATTAATACACGCGATGTGGCCTGGGCCGCTTCCACCGCTTTTGTATGGGATGCCGCACGCATCAACCTCCCCGGCGGCAAGCATGCGCTGGCCATGTCGGCTTATCCTGTTGAGTCGGCATCAGATACCGCGTGGAAACGTTCCACCGAGTATGTGAAAGGCGCGATTGAATTTTATTCATCCTATTTGTATCCGTTCTCGTATCCCGTGGCTACCAATGTAGCCGGTATCGTGGGCGGCATGGAATACCCGGGTATCGTATTTTGTTCCGCCGGCGCTAAAAAAGGGGGCTTATGGGGTGTTACCTCGCACGAGTTTGGCCATAACTGGTTCCCGATGATAGTGGGCTCCGATGAGCGCAAATTTCCCTGGATGGACGAAGGGTTTAACACCTTTATCAATTCGCTGGCGCAAAAAGCATTCAACAAGGGCGAATACAAAAACAACCGCCCGATGAATGCACAAGTGCTTACCGGGTCGTTTTTTGGCGAAAGGTCGGAAGCCATCTTCAACGTGCCCGATGTAACCAATCCCGCCAACCTGGGTACGGTGGCTTACCGCAAACCGGGCTTTGGCCTGCAATTGCTGCGTGAAAACGTGTTGGGCGCCGACCGCTTTGACAGCGCCTTCAGCTTTTATGTACACAAATGGGCGTTTAAGCATCCCACACCCTGGGATTTCTTTCATTGCATGGAAAATGCCTCGGGTGAAACGCTGGACTGGTTCTGGCGCGGCTGGTTTATGAACAACTGGAAGCTGGATATGGCGGTAACGGACGTAGCCTATCCGCAAAAAGATTCCAGCAAGGGAAGCATTATTACCATTGCCAGCCTTGAAAAGCTGCCGATGCCGGTTACGGTTGAAATAAAAGAAACGAACGGCCATACCGGGCGTGTCACCTTACCGGTGGAAATATGGCAGCATGGCGGCGTTTGGAAGTTTGGGTACAATTCATCTGCTTCGATACAGCAGGTGACGATTGATCCCGATAATACGCTGCCGGATGTGAATCCTAAGAATAATACGTGGACGCAGCCGTAAAACTTATTTGACCACCTTGAACACCGTGAAGTAGTAATTATTGGCGGCTGCTACCAGTTCGAGGCTGATATAAAAAGACTGGGTAAAATCGAGGAACGCCTTGAACTCATGCGTTGGAACGGAGAACTCATCAAAAAAGATGAGGTCTCCGTTTTTTAAATAAGGGGCCATGCGGCAAAGCACATACAGGGTAGCCGAATAGATATCGGCATCCATCATGAGTATATTCTTTTTGCCGTTGTCCAGCTCTTTCAATAAGGACGGCACTGTTTGCTGAAACAGGCCCTGGAAGAATTTTCCCCTTGTGTCGTCTATTTTGGGCGGCTCGTTGTTGTTGTTGAAATGTCCTTTTTTAAACAGGCCGAAGTCTTCCGGCAGGCCGGTAAAGGTATCGAACCCGTAAAACCGGCTTTGGGGATGGTTGTTTTGCTGCAAAAACCATTTGAACGAATAGCCCTGGGCCACACCGAACTCCATATAGTTAAGCGGTATAGTAGCCAGGTTTTCGTGCTCTATTACCCATTTATACAGGTTGTACCTTTTATTATAGTCCCATTTGGAAGGAAAGTCGTTATAGGCCACCTTCTTGTTTTTTGCGACCCAGAGCGAGAATTTTGTGAGGTAATAGAGATTGAGCGGGAGGGAGGAAAAGAAATTGAAAAATATATGGAGGCGCAGGAAAGTAAACGCCAGTTTGGTATACCGAATCAGGAAAAACTTCATGTAATCGATTGGTTTAAAATGGCAGCAAAATTAAGGGTTTTGGGGCGCTTGCCGGCCGCCTGTGTATCAGGGCACGATATTGTCAGTACATTTTATTAAAATTGCTTATGAAAAAACTACTGCTTGCCATTGGGCTATTCTGTAGCCTGACCCCTGCTGCCCGGGCCCAGCAACAAGATATTGTTACAAAAACAACTACAGTAATAGAAGATAAAAACCAGCCTGCCCTGGCTGTTTCCTTTCATGCGTCGGACGACGATGTGGAAGACGTACTAAAGGAGGAAATAAAACGCAATGACGGAAAGGTAAGGAGCAGCAAAGGCTTTATCATTGGCAGGGGTATGGTGATAAAACAGATTGCCGGTCAAGACCGGGATATCTACTGGAAGCTGCAATCAAAAGGCAGGAAGAAAAAAGAAGTGGTTACGGTTGTGATGGCCGTACAAAATGCCGATGGTTCTTTTCTCTCCAATGCAGACAATGCCGGGTATACCAATGCCTATGCCTGGCTTTCGGCATTGCCCCGCAAAGTGGAGCTGTACCGGAAAGACCAGGAGCTGGCGGCCCTGCGCAAACAGCTTAAAAAAGTGACGGAGGATCTGAAGAATTTACAGGGGTCGAGTAGCGACCAGCGCAAATCTTTTAGCCGGAAAACAAAAGAATTAAAAGACCTGGAAGGCAAAATCGATAACCTGCAAAAGCAAGACAGGTAATTTATAATCAACATTTCGTAGCTATCGGCGTACGGCTTTGCTGAAAACGGACAGCGGCCGTTCGTTTTTGATACAGCTACGACTAAAGAGATCGGTATTATATACTGTAAACCACCTGCTTGTATTTTTGGCATAACTATTTGATGCTGTAGGGCAAACCTGTCAGCACGCACTATGATTAAGAATTACCTGAAAACGGCCATACGTAGCCTGAAAAAGCAGATAGGGTTTACGGTCATCAATATTCTTGGGCTGTCTATTGGCCTTGCCACCTGCCTGCTTATTGTTTGTTATGTAGCAGACGAGCTAAGCTATGACCGCTATAACACCCAATCTGACAGGATATACCGGGTAACGGTCGCTGCGGGATTAAATGGTCATGAAGGGGTGTATGCTACTTCTGAAGGACCGCTGCAGGAGGCGTTAAAGGCTGACTTTCCCGAAATTGAACAGACCACCCGGATGATTGATAAGAAGGGTTTATTCAGGTCCACCCGGAAATTCTTTATCAAAAAGGGAACGGAAAATATTGAGGAAAGTAAAGTGGTGTTTACAGAGTCCAGCCTGTTCAGCGTCTTTACCCTTCCTTTGATCAGCGGTCAGCCGGCCGGTATATTGAACGAGCCACACTCGGCGGTTATTACCGAAAGCGCTGCCCGGAAATATTTTAACAGTACCGATATAACAGGTCGTACGCTGATCATCAATGATACCAGCCTGTACAAGATTACCGGTGTTGCCAGGGATATACCGGCCCAATCGCATTTCCACTATGATTTCTTTTTATCTTTTTCTTCGCTGCCCGAAAGCAGGGTCAGGGGATGGGGATACAGCGGGATACACAATTACCTGCTGGTAAGGCCGGGCACTGATACCAGGCGCCTCGAAAGCCGTATCGGGGATCTTCAGATAGCCCATTCGCCGGCGTCCCCGAAAGTCTGGACTACCGGCGGTAACTATTTCAAAACGATGCTGACGCCGTTGCGGGACATTCACCTTCGTTCAGGCATTGAATATGAGCTGGAGCAGGGCGGCAGCAAACAGTATGTATATATCTTTTCCGTGATAGCGCTGTTTATCCTGCTGATTGCCTGTGCCAATTTTATGAACCTGTCTACCGCCCGTTCGGCCGACAGGGCAAAAGAAGTAGGTGTGCGCAAGGTATTGGGCTCATCGCGCGGCTACCTGGTAGCGCAGTTCCTGACAGAGTCTGTACTGGTGACCTTAGCTGCCACCATCGTTGCCATCGTTTTAGTAGTGTTGTGCCTGCCTTTGTTTAGCCAGCTATCGGGGAAAACGCTGTTGCTGACCGCTCACTCGCTGTTCCGGCCGGGCCTTTCGTTATTGGCTGCTGTTATATTGATTGGCCTGCTGGCGGGATCTTATCCTGCATTTTTTCTTTCCGGCTTCCGGCCGATAGCCGTTTTAAAAGGCCGGCTGGCCGCCGGTTTCCGGGGCAGCCGGCTGCGGAGCTCGCTGGTGGTTTTCCAGTTCGCTATTTCCGTTTTTCTCATTATCGGCACGCTGGTAATCAACAACCAGCTCAGCTTTATCCGGAATAAAAATCTTGGATTTGACCGCAGCCAGCTATTGGTAATTAAGAATACCAGCGGGCTTGGCAGGCAGGCCATGGCCTTCAACGAAGAGCTGCGGCAACTACCCGGTGTGGTTAGCACCACGATGTCATCTTATTTGCCAACGGGCAACGACCGCCTCAAGACGGGGTTGTTTCCTGACCGGGAAATAGACATAAAAAAGGATATGCTTACCGAATTCTGGGCGGTAGACGAAAACTACCTGCGCACGGTGGATATTCACCTTGCATCCGGGCGTAATTTTTCGGGGCAAATGCCAACGGACACCGCTGCCATACTCGTAAATGAAGCTTTTGTAAAAAAGTATGGCGTGAAAGCGCCTTTGAATAAAACCGTATACCGCGCCAGCTACGGCGTACAGGAATACCACATCATTGGCGTTGTAAAGGATTTTAATTTTGAATCGCTCCGAAACGACATATCGCCGCTGGCGCTGGTGTATGCGCCTAATAACGGCGCTATCAGCGTAAAGCTGCAAACCTCGAATCTCAGCGCACTGATGGCCGGTATTGAAAAGAAGTGGAGAACCTTTTCTCCTAATCAGCGACCGGTCTATTCTTTTGCCGATGCAGATTTTGACGCAACCTATCATGCAGAGCAACGTGTGGGTATGATTTTCACCACTTTCAGTACACTGGCTATTTTTATCGCCTGCCTCGGCTTGTTTGGCCTGGCCGCTTATGCCGCCGGCCAGCGCAGCAAAGAAATTGGTATCCGGAAAGTATTGGGCGCCGGCGTTTCCAATATCCTGCGGATGCTCTCGTATGATTTTATCAAACTGGTCATTATCGCTATAGCAGTGGCTACACCCATCGCATGGTGGACCATGCACCAATGGCTGCAGGATTTCGCCTATCGCACCATCGTTCATTGGTGGATACCGGCCGTTGCCGGACTGGCGGCCCTGCTCATTGCTTTTATCACCATCAGTTTCCAGTCGCTCAAAGCTGCCCTTGCCAACCCGGTGGGAAGCCTGCACGACGAATAGAAAAGTAGTTGTTCCTTTTAATTTTTCTCCGCCAGCTCTTTCAGCGTTGCCAGCGCTTTGGGAAAAGTGGCCGAGAAGTATTCCAGCATTTTCTCCTCCATGCCTTCGGTATCCAAATCGACCCTTAGCTCCGTTTTCCCATTCACGGTCTGCAGCGTATAGTTTTCCGTAGCGCCCGACCATTCTTTGGCCTGCGCGCTGTTTACATCTTCCACACCGTCGATAACAGTACCCAGGTGTTTGAAAGACATAAACTCATTCGGCTTGTTTTCTGCGATGGTAGATACCATGCCGGAGTTTTTGCCATCGAGAAACAACACCTTGCTGCCCTTTTTCCAGTCCGTTTCCGCTCTCGACCCCGGGGCAAAAACAGCGGTCCACTGGGAGTAAGTGGCATCGTTCCAAAGGGTGTTCCATACTTTTTCCCTTGGAGCGTCAATCGTGACGATAAATTCTTTCTTTTCCATAGTATGCCTTTTTAGTGCTATAAAGTTCGATTCTTTTGCGGCAGGTCATGCAGGGCAATAGCGACGAATTTGGGGGTTGAATGCGACGGCCGGCCCGGGTCTTGCCACCCATCACCAGACAGGCAAGGCTGGTGAAACAACGGCTTCCACAGGACGGTACAGGACAACCGGCAAGGACGTCCTGCTTATTTTGGCTGCGTTTTGCGTAACTTATTGTTTTTTAAACCAGCACAATGCTTCGCCATATGAAAAAGCGCCTGTTCCTTTTTACAACGACCAGCCTGTTCCTGGCCCTGGCGGCCGCCGCACAAACTACCGTGGAGCACCTGCTCACCGAAAATCAAACCAATCCCATCGGCATCGAACAAATTGCGCCCCGCTTCAGCTGGCAGCTGGTAAGCGCCCGGCGGAATACGGTGCAGTTGGCCTGCGAGCTTAAAGTAACCACCGGCAAAACCGCCGTATGGAACAGCGGAAAGATGGCTTCCGGCCAGTCGGTGCAGGTGCCCTATGCGGGCAGCCTTTTGCAGGCAGGGAAAAAATACAGCTGGCAGGTGCGGGTTTGGGATAATGCCGGCAAGCCCGGCGCATGGAGCGCACCCGCTTCCTTTCAAATGGCCTTGCTGCATAAAGACGACTGGAAAGCGCAATGGATATCGCCCGGCTTTGCCGAAGACAGCATCAACCGGCCGGCGGTGCTATTCAGGAAAACATTTTCGCTCAATAAAAAGGTAACAGCTGCTACCGCTTATATTACGGCGCATGGGCTCTATGAAGGGCAGATCAACGGGCAGCGGATAGGAGATGCCTACCTTACACCGGGCTGGACCAGCTACAACAAACGACTGCAATACCAGGTATATGATGTAACGCCGCTTTTGGTGAAAGGCAATAATGCCATCGGCGTTTCGGTAGGCAATGGCTGGTACCGTGGTTTCCTGGCCTGGGGCGGTCATAAAAATATCTTTGGTAAAGACGCTTCTTTGCTGCTGCAATTGGACATTGCCTATTCCGATGGCAGTCATGAGCTGCTGGTATCCGACGATAGCTGGAAATCTTCCACCGGGTCTATCCGTTATGCTGAAATATACCATGGCGAAACCATCGATGCGCGCGAGGAAAAAACCGGCTGGGCGGGCGTAGGCTACAACGATGCAGACTGGAGCCGTGTGCTTACGGCGCAATACCCAATGGACGTGCTCACGGCCACCTACAATGAACCGGTTAAAAAACATGAAACATTTACACCGGTAAAAATATTAACCACACCCAACGGGAAAACGGTATTGGACTTTGGCCAGAACCTGGTAGGGTGGGTGCTGGTAAAAGCCAAAGGCGATGCCGGCAGCACTATAACGATACACCACGCCGAAGTGCTGGACAAGCAGGGTAATTTTTATACAGACAATCTCCGCGCCGCAAAGGCCACCGCTACCTATATACTGGATGGTAAGGAAGAGCGCGTATTTGAACCGCATTTTACTTTTTTCGGTTTCCGCTATATTATGGTGGAAGGTTATCCCGGTGAGATTAAGCCGGAAAATTTTACGGCCGTGGCCCTGTATTCGGATATGAAGCCGACGGGTGAATTTGTTTCTTCCAATGCGCTGCTCAACCAGCTACAGCATAATATTCAATGGGGACAGCGGGGCAATTTCCTGGATGTGCCCACCGATTGCCCGCAACGTGATGAACGCCTGGGCTGGACCGGCGACGCACAGGCTTTTTCGAGAACGGCGGCATTTAATTTCGGCGTCAATAATTTCTTTGCCAAGTGGCTGCGCGATGTGAGCGCCGATCAACAGCCCAACGGGGCTGTACCGCATGTGATACCCCAGGTACTCGGTCCTAACTCGGCGGGCTCGGCCGGCTGGTCGGATGTAGCCACCATCGTACCATGGAATATGTATCTCGCCTATGGCGATAAAAAAATATTGCAGGACCAGTACCCCGGTATGAAAGCATGGGTGGAATACATGCGGCAGCAAAGCAAAAACGATCTCTGGCAGTCGGGTAACCATTACGGCGACTGGTTGTTTTACTACCCGGCAGACGACAGGGATGGCAAGGGCGCCATTACCGATAAATATTTGATTGCACAATGTTTTTATGCGTATTCCGTGCAGCTGCTCATTAATGCAGCTGCGGTAAGCGGTAACGAAATAGATGCGCCCACGTACCGCGCCCTGCTGCGCAGGATAAAAGAAGCGTTTATGAAAGAATACGTGACGCCCAACGGGCGGCTGGTATCGGGCACGCAAACCGCCTATGTGCTGGCGCTGAATTTTGACATGCTGCCCGATTCGCTGCGGGCACAGGCTGCCAACCGGCTGGTACAAAACATAAAGAGCTATAATAGTCACCTTACAACCGGTTTCCTGGGAACGCCTTATCTCTGCCACGTGCTGAGCCGTTTTGGCCATACCGATATCGCCTTTAAATTATTGCTGCAGGAAACCTATCCTTCCTGGCTGTACCCGGTTAAGATGGGCGCTACCACCATTTGGGAAAGGTGGGACGGGCAGAAGCCCGACAGCAGTTTCCAAACGCCCAGTATGAACTCGTTTAATCACTACGCTTACGGCGCCATCGGCGATTGGATGTACCGTGTTATCGCCGGGCTGGATACTTACGACGACGGCCCCGGTTATAAGCATATCAAAATAGAGCCGCATACCGGCGGCGGCCTTACTCTGGCATCGGCTACGCTGAACACTTACTATGGTAAATTGAGCAGTGGATGGAAGCTGGGTAATGATACGCTGAAGCTGGATATTGAAATACCGGCCAATACCACCGCCACCGTATTTATCCCCGCGCCTGCCGCGGATGTCATCACTGAAGGTGGAATACCCCTGCGGGACCTGAAAGACGCCCGTGTAGGGGAGATGATTGATAATGCCGTGCCCGTAACGATAGGTTCCGGCACGTATCATTTTGCGGTGAAGAAATAAGTTGTAAGCCGAAAGCTACAAGACCTTTGAGACGCTATGGCTGCTGCAGACCCGGCAGCCGGACTTCTTTTGATAAGGCGTCGAGGTTGACCAGCGATTTGCCGATGGTAGCTTTCATTTTCTTTTCTTTCAACAGTGTAAACAGGAGCCGGGCGCCGGGGCTTTTCTTAATGTAGTATTCCAGCGTGAGCCTTGTTTTGCCGGGGGTAATTTTTTCAAGAATAAGGTAAGTCACGCTTTTCTTTTCTTCGTCCGTTTCGCTGAACGCTATCCTGTCGGGGTGGTAAGAGTAGCTGCTGGCATAGATAAAGGCTTCGCCGTCTTCCATGACCACGCGGCAGCGCATGCCTACGCGGGGCAGGAAATGGTTTACCTCTTCTACCGATTGTACGCCTTCCTGCCAGCGGGCGCGGTAGTTAAAGTCGCCGGTGAGGTGAAACAGGGTAATAATGTCTGTATCATACTCCTGTGAAAAGGACAGCACTTTAATTTTTTTGGATAGTTCCAGCTGTATGTTGGGGTCGGGCGGGATTTCATTTTTCAGCTGGCTTAGCTGTGCGTAGTGAAAAGGTATTTCGCCGTTGTCCGTTTGCTTGGCGCTGCTGTTCCATTGCATCCATTGTGTAAAGCCGGCCGGCTGTTGGCCTGGCACCAGGCTTTTTGTTACCAGCCAGTACTCGTGCTGGTCGATATCGTTTTTAAGCAGCTGGTGGGCAACAATGATATCCTTGCCGATAAGCTTGCTGAAGTTCTTTACGTTATAGCCGGTAAACTCACCGTAGTGGGTGACGATTTTTAAGGTAAGACCGACGGCCGACACGCAGGCTTTGCACTGGCAGAAACGGCGCGCCTCGTAAGCGATAAGGCTCCGGTGAAAATCGCAGAACATCTTCTCCACCTGTTTATATAAGACTTCCAGGCTGGGCGAATCGCCAAATTTGTAGAAAAGAATGGCATCGCCTTCGATTTCAGAAATTTCCAGTCCCACCTGGTTGGCGTTGATGAGCGTTTCCAGCAGCTCCTGTATGATAAGCCGGCTATGATCAATTTCCGTTTCGTTGACAAACCGGGTAAAGCCGCTTATATCGGGTATAAATAGCAAGCCCCTGTTTTCCATTTTTTTTGTTAAAGTTAGGGTAAACCGGCCGCTATGTTCAATTTCAAATTTCATCATAATCGAAAGTCCGTATGCCGGCAACCGGCATACGGACTTTCGATTATGTACCAGGTTATAATAAATGGATTTACCGGGCATTCGATACCTGCGTAGCTGCCTCAACAATTACTTTGGCAACGGCTTCGGGCTGCGACATGAATACGACATGGCTACCTTTTACCTCGGTGACTTTGGTATTGGAACGTTTGTACATGGCACGCTGAATGTCGGGGGCGATGCTTTTGTCGTCTGTGGCTACTACCGCATAGGTAGGTTTGTCTTTCCATGCAGGGTGGGTAATAGGTGTTGTAAAGCCTTTAGCATAAAAAGCGCCCTGTGATGCATACATAAAATCGGCTTCTTCCTTGCTTATATCGGCGCAAAACCCGGCATGATACTTCGCCTTATCGTAATACACGATGCCTTTACTGTCCGGGGGCAGGACGCCATTTTCAGGCGCAGGAGGTGCTGTTTGCAACCATTGCAGGGCTGTTTCGCCCTGTCCGGGCTGGAATGCTGCTACATACACGAGTGCTGCTACCCTGGGGTGATTGCCGGCTTCTGTAATAACGGCCCCTCCCCATGAATGGCCTACGAGTATAGTGGGGCCGTCCTGGTTGTCCAATATAACTTTTGTTGCAGCAACATCATCTTCCAGCGATGTCAGTGGATTTTGAACAACGGTTACATGATAGCCTTTGCGGGTAAGTGCGCTGTAAAGGGCTTTCCATCCTGAGCCATCCGCAAAGGCGCCATGCACCAATACGATGTTTTTGACGGCCTGTGCCTTGCTTTCTGTTGCAGGGCCGGCAATGGCTGCTAAAAGAACTACTGCGGCGAATAAGCCGCTTTTCCAACTGGTGGTGAAATGTAACTTTTTCATGGTATTTGTATGTTGATTTTTTTTAGTGTGTGAATCAACGATACAAAGATGCGGGGAAAAAAGCCCCCCGGGAATGCGGATACTTCCCGAAAGATTGTAATTATTTCCCTCCGGGGATGGTTTGCCTGTTATTCCGGAATTCGAGCGGTGACAGCGAGACGTGTTTTTTGAAAAAATTGGAGAAGTGGGCCGGGTCTTCAAATCCCAATTCATAGGTGATTTGCTTGACCGATTTATCGGTATAGTATAACAGTCGCCTGGCTTCTATTATTACCCGCTCCTGGATGACCTGCAAGGGTGTTTTTTGATTGTATAATGCAAAGATGTTGGATAATGTTTTGGGCGATTTGTTCAGGCGTTGGGCATAATAGGTTACAGAGTGCTCGGTGCGGTAGCTGCCCTCCACCAATAAGTTGAACCGGCGAAAAACGTCCAGCCGGTCGTCGTGCAGCTTTTTATCGGGTATGTATTTAGACCTGGCCTGTTTTGTTACAACGATGATGAGCCGTTTTAGCAACACCAGCAGCATCTCGCTTTGTATGTTATCCGTTGTGTTGAACTCTTCTATAAAAATATTGAGTAACAATTGGAGCTTATGCCGGCCCTGGTCATCGAGATGAATAAATAGCTGGTCGCCCATGCCAAACAGGAACCCTACGCAGCTCACCTCGGCGTCGTGGTCTACGATGCAATAAAACTCACGGTTAAATCGCCAGGCTACGATATCGGTGGGGCGCTCAAAACAAAACGACTGGTTAAACATCAGCGGCAGCAGGGTGTGTGGCATAAAATCATATGCTGTCCCGTCGATGGTCACGGTTTGTTTTTCGCCATGGTTCCAGGCGATGGTGAAATATTTCTTTTCCTGGTCGCGCGTATAAAAAAGGTGGTCGAAGCCTTTATCACCCCTTAGCAGCAGGAGGTCGCCACCGGTTTTTGGATCTGTAATGGTTAGTTTCATGGCAGCGCTAAAGGTAGGAAAACTTACTATTTCGTACCTTAGGATATGAAAAAGCAAATTACTTCAATTTTGCAGGTGCTTACGCTTGCGGAGCGATTGAAATTTGAGCTGCGGCATAGTTATACTTCCAGTGGGAGACAGGAAAGTGTGGCAGAACACACTTGGAGAATGTCGTTAATGGCTGTTTTGATAGAACCTTTACTGACTAAAAAAATCGATACCGCCCGTATATTAAAAATGATCATTATCCATGATTTGGTGGAAGCGGAAGCAAGGGATGTTTCGGCGTTGGATGTGCTGCGCGACCCGGGTCTGAAAGTACAGAAGCTGGAAAGAGAAAAACAGGCTATCGAAAACCTGCGTGCCGCGTTGAGAGAAACCAACGGGCAGGAGATTTATGATTTGTTCTACGAATTTGAAAATAAAGAAACATACGAAGCCAAAGTGGCCAATGCGCTGGATAAGCTGGAGGTACAGCTACAGCACAATCATGCTGATTTTTCCACCTGGGAAGAGATTGAATACGATATGTGTTATATGATGGATAAGCATGTTCTTTTTGATGAAACATTGTTCGAGCTGAAAAAACAAATTGAAGAAGCCGCAGAACAGAAAATGAAACTGGCCGGGGTGGATACAGATTCAGTCAGGCAAAGAGTGACTGGATAACTACTATTGAGCTCCTTTGCCCTCCATTCAAAATACCACTAAAAGGGTATATCCTGCTATTTAACACCGTTCTACTTTTACTCCGGATTTAATGCTACCGTTTTATTTGTTTCCATCTCTCCATGGGTAAGGAGCCTGATTGATAGCCTGGGTGCTCTGTAAAAAGTTTCATTTTTTCATTATTAAAAACTAAGGTTATGACACAAACTACGGTTGTGACAGACAAATTCACAGGTGAAGTGCACCTGCGGGAAGACAAATTGCATAATTCACTTGAAATTGTAATCCCCAAGGGGCTTTCGCACAAGGATCTTACCAGGGTAAGCCTCGGTGATTTACTTTCAAAATTCAGACCCTCCGGTTGCGGAGCCTGCCTGTCGGGACAGGATCTTATCATCAGGGAAAGATTTGAAAAAGTATTGCCTATTGACATTGCTGCCATAAAGACGCACTAGCAGTAATGAACCGGTATGTACGGCTTGCCGGCGAGGCAGGTCGTACTTCCTATATTAAAAACCTGCCATGATGAATAAAAATGAGAAGCTGGGTGTAGGCATTTTGTACAATGCCTCGCTGCCTGAATACCTCGATAAGCACTTTGACCAGGTGGATTATATTGAAATCATTCCAGACATGTTCTGGTCGGATGAGGGAAGGGGTGAACAAACAAGGTTCCGGCCGTTACCCAAATGGATGCGCCAGCTGGATTGGATGGCCGAACGGTTGCCGCTGGTGGCGCATAATATAGGCATATCGATAGGCACCATGGAGTACTTTGATGAGGAATATATTTACTTTATGCGGGAGATGAATACCCGGTACCAGTTCAGATGGCATAGTGATCACCTCTCTTTCCTGAAATTACCAACCAGGGGGCCGCACGATCATAATGCGGGAATAGCCGTTCCTGTTCCCTATGACGAAGAATATCTTCAAATGATAGGAGAAAAGGTCGGGTTTATCAGGAGCGCCATCGATATCCCTTTCCTGCTGGAGAACAACGTCTATTTTGTAGAATATCCTGAGCAGGATTATACCGAAACGGCGTTTGTGAATAAGCTGGTAAAAAACCATCGTTGCAATATTTTGCTTGACATTCATAACCTGTATGCCAATTCTATTAACCAGAAAATAAAGGCGAAGGAATACATTGATGCATTGAACATGGAAGAGGTGCTTGAAATGCATATCGCCGGCGGTAACGATATGAATGGGTTTTATATGGATTCACATGCCGGCCCCTGCCCGGATGAGGTATGGGAATTGCTTGATTATGCGGTGGGTAAGGCGCCTAACCTGCGGGGTATTACTTTCGAGTTCCATGAATCTTATTTTCCCAAGCTGCAATTTGACGGCCTGAACAGGCAGATGGAGCTGGCAAAAAATATCTGGAACAAGCATATGCAAAAACATATTCAGTATGAGTGCGCGTGATTTTCAATTAGCATTTGCCAGGTTAATCGCCTCGCCGGAAACCTGCTACAGGGCAATATCGGCAGAGCAGCTCTTTTTTGCCAACTATGAGCTGACCGAAAAAGAGAAAAAAAGACTGCATTCGGTGGTAAGGCAAAGAGGCATTTCAGCCTGCTGTTCGCTTTACCGCATGAACCGGGTAACGCCGGTTTATTCGCAGCTTTCAAACAGCTGTGCCTTGTTGGGAGACGACCTGATACCGTTGGTGGAAGAATTCTGGCGGCATTTATCAGCGCCCAGCCTTCAGTTCAGGGAAGAAGTACTTGGTTTTGGACAGTTTTTAATGGACAGGATAGTGAAGGGATGGGTATGCGTACCTTACCTGAAAGAAGTGTTAGAGCTGGAGATGGCCATGAACGAATTGAGCTATTTGCCGGAAGGCGAATGTCGTATACTGCGGTTTGAGCATGATATATACGGTGTATTACAGGCATTGGCCGGCGGCACGTTGCCGGATGATTCCATCCCGGAGTCGGATACTGAATACAAAATGTATATCCGCGACCATGCGATTAAGATGGATCCGTTGCCGGTTATGGCGGATCATTCATTTATTTAATTTCATCTACGGTGTAATGTGTTCCACCCTGCAGGGCCGGGAGCGCCTTCCAGTTTAAAGCCTCGGATTCAATGATCCATTTCTCCCTGTTATTGAACCTTAATTGCAGCGCCCCTGTTTTTTCTGTATAGGCATAGGTGACTATAACGGTGTTTTTATCATAGTCCCGGAGGGTCAGCTGTTTTTGAATGGGGTCTGTTTCAAAAAAATAATCCGTCATGGTATCGTCTTGCTGCTGGAAAATAATATAGTTATTCCGGTGTATAAAGAATCTTTTATACGGGAAATCGCCACTATGTAAGGTGTCGCCACCCATTATAAAACGCGTGACGCCGTAGGCACCATGTAAAAACGGGCGCTCTGCCTTGTCATCATTAAAATTGCCCGCCCGGATATAGGGATACAGCACATAACAAACCAGGAGGACACTCAGCAATATGTTTACCCGTTTACGCAGCCGGCTTGCAGGCAGCTGCAAGGGCGATAATTGCGCCTGTTTATGCTCAATAAAAAAAGCATAACAGCTTTTCAGGTAGGGATAAACCATATATACAGACACCAATAAAAGGAATGCCGTAAAAGTTTTGACGGAAATATCGAAACTGAAGTTGATGAACAGGATGTTTGCCAATATTAGCACTGACAGGAAGAGCCCGGCTATCCTCGTTCGTTTAACCAGTATTAGTATGGCCGTAAGAGCTTCCATGCCGCCTGTTATAAGCGAATAGGTACGCGATGTGCCGAGGGTGCTCCAAAACAGCGTATCCCTGGTGAGGCTGCCAAAACCGGCGTACAGGATATTGGGCTCCGGCAGGTAAAATTGGCGCTTGACTATTTTGTCAACGCCGTATTTTAAAAGGATGAAGGCGATATAATAAGCGGCAAGAAAACGAAAAAGGGGGATGACTTTATAAGATTTGATTGTAAAAAGATCTAATAATGTAATTACTATACAGGCTGTGGCCAGTAAAAGGCAGAGCAATATATTTAAACCGATGGTGTCTGACGAGAAATCAATGTTCTTTATGGCCCCGGTGAAGAAATGGTTTTGTATCCAGGCTACTGGTTGGAGGAACAGGAACCTGGTTAACTGGTATTGAAAATCCAGTCCATCAAATGTTAATGGAATAAATAAAAAGCCGAGGATACAAAACAGGGCGAATGACTTGTTGAGCCAGGGTTTAAACATTTCCAGGATGAATTACCGGCGTCCGGCCTGTTTGACGGGCGGCTCCTTCTTTTGTTTGAATTTCCTGTCAAAGCCAATAAAGATGGTACTATCTGATTTGGCGGTGTGGTACATTTTACGGATTTCGGATTTCAGGCTGTCGATGCTATTTGCTTTGAAAAAGCTGCCGGCGTTTATTTTGGTAAGGGTGTCCCTTGTAAAATAGGTACTAAACACCTTCCCATTATACATAGAATTTACTTTGCCCAGAACGATGATTTTGTTATCGCCTGCCAGGATAACCGAATCGATCTTACGTTCAGGGATAGTAACAATCCCAAAGTTCGAGTGCCCGATATCAAAAAGATGATGCTCAATGGCCATATGAAAGTGGGCATTGCTCCCTGAATGACTTCTATGCGAAATGAGTTTGGTTTGTGCCAGGCAGGTAATAGAAAAGGAACAAATGGCAAAACAAATTAATATTTTCATATTCAAAGGTTTTGACTAAAGTAGACAACTACCGGGAGAATTATTTGAAGAAATTGTTAAACAAAAAAAACCTGTAAACGAAAGTTTACAGGTTTTTGCTGTTGTGTGGCCTCGCCAGGAATCGAACCTGGATCTGGAGCTTCGGAAACTCTTATACTATCCATTGTACTACGAGGCCAATCTGCTCATTTCCATCACTTTATCAGGCCTCCGGCATTGCTGCCGAACATCTTAGCCGAAATGGCCAGCGAAATTACACCAAAAAACCTGCGTACAACGATTAATCCGGCTTCTCCCGGTAATTTTTCTACCGGGTTAAAGGAAATTACGGTTCCCGGTCATTGACCCGGTTAAGCGTATAGCTGAAATCTTCATTGCCCACGAGTAAATTCCCATCGGGATCTGTAAAGAATAATATATTGTCACCTGCTTTTACCAGGCAGACGGCGGCCGTTTTCTTTTCGGGGTCCAGTTTATAGATTGTCCTTCCATCTTTTCCCCGGGTGATTTCCCAGCTGCCCCGGGCCATCGTTTCCTTTCTGTAGGCCCTGCCACCTTTGAGGTAGTAGGAAGGTTTTCCTGTAATGGCGTCTGTATACAAAATGACATACCATTTCATTTTATTGCAGGCAGCCGTTTTATCCAGTCCCATGATTTTGGCCAGTTCCTGGCAGGGCGTTCTTCCCTGGAAGGCCATGGAGTTGCCGGCCTGTGTTTGCCCGGGTGGAAAATTGAACTGGTCGGTTTTTATAGGGGTATCGGTATTCAGCGCATAGCTATAGCCTCCGTTTCCCACGAGCAGGGCTTTATTTTTATCCAGTAAATGAAGCAGGTTGGGATTTATTTCCAGCACATAAAAATCTTTATTCCCGTGCTGCAACCGGTAATAGCTACTTTGTTTTGACAGCGGACCTGAAAACACCGCTTTTTTTTCATCAGTGAAGCCATTGGTCCCTGCCCTTGATATGCCATACCGGCAATCCAGCTCGTAGCGGTTGGAATACATCACTACATGCCACCTGATAAAATCAATGGAATCGGCAACCGGGATACCCAGGAAATCTTTTACTTCCGGGTGGGCTGGCGTGCTTCCCTGGTAGACGGGGTCTTTGGCGCTTGCGCCGAAGCAACTAAAGGCCAGTATTAAAAAAGCGGAAAGGACTTTCATATTTTTTTTACAAACTTCCCGCCATTACGGGTTCTAAACAATGGTTTTACACCAATTGCCGGGTTTGCCTGACAAAGAGCAGGCCACTACTTTATCAGTCCCCCGACATTGCTGCCGAAGATCTTTACCGAAATGGCCAGCAAAATGACGCCAAAAAACTTGCGTACAGCGATTAATCCGGCTTCTCCCAATAATTTTTCTATCCGGTTAAGGAAATGAAGGACGATGAAGATAACGATAAGGTTGAGCAGGATGGCAATGAGGATAAGCCATTCATTCTTGTCGGTGCGCTCGAAAGTGGCTTTGAGCGACATTATCGTGGTGAGTGTGCCGGAGCCGGCTATCAGCGGAAAGGCAATGGGTACAATGGTACCGGCCTTGCTGTTTTTGTCGCTTTTAAAGAATTCTATGCCCAACACCATTTCCAGGCCGAGGATGAAGATAACGATAGAGCCTGCTACGGCAAAGGAATGGATATCTACGCCCAGCATATCCAGAAACGGACTGCCCACAAAAAAGAACCCAACCATGAAAATAGCAGAATAAAAAGTCACTTTGCCGGAGTGAATATCGCCCACCTTGTTACGCATGGCTATGAGCAACGGGATGGAGCCAACGATATCGATAACGGCAAATAATGTAAAGGTTACTGTGAGCAGCTCCTTCATATCTATGCTCATGCGGACAGATTTTAATCAAATATAGCGAATCAATACTGGCTGGGCTTATGCTGCTCTTTCGGCGTGGGGATATTGGAAAGCATGGTATGCGCCAGCCCGTTGCCCTGCACCGAAAGCTTTGCCACACAGCCATAATGCAGCGGAAAGGCGGCAAATGAATCTTTAAGCGGCGTTTGGGTGATAAAAGCAAGGATACTACGCAATACACCGCCGTGGGCGATGATGGCTGCGGAGCCATGCTGCCGGGCCACGATGGATTGGAAATACGCCGTTACCCGGTTGTATAAATCGATATAGCTTTCCCCGCCGGGAATGGCCACCCGCACAAAATCATTCATCCAGGGATCGATCACTTCTTTGGGGATGTTATCCCAATGCTGCATTTCCCATTCGCCGCAATGCAGCTCCATTAAATCGGGCGACAGTACCGGCTCATGGTGGGGAAATAAATGCCGGGCCAGCTTGCTGCAACGCTGCAAGGGGCTGCTGTAAACCTGGTCTACCGACGGCGGCAGGCAGTTGCGTATAATAACGGCTTCACCGGCAAACGAATCGGTGACGTCCAAATCCGTTTGTCCATAGCAGATGCCTTTATTGACCGCCGGCGTTGTATGCCTGATTAAGAATAGGTCCATATAAGATAACAGGATAAGTAAAAAACAATTTCGGTCACCTGTTGCAGCGCCCCGAGGCAGTCCCCCGTATACCCGCCAATCCATTTATTAAAATAAGCGGCCAGCAGGAAGCGCGCCGCGACAACGGGCACGAGTGTAAAAATAAATACCGGGGGCAATAAAACCATCGGTAATATGCCAAACAGGCCCGCGGTCAATAAAGACGGCAGCGATAACCGCGCGGAGGTAACAGGCTTTGATTTGCTGTTGTCGTCGGGTGTTACATAGGCATATTGCTGTATGACCGTAACGCTCATAAAACGGCTCAGCGAATGCCCGGTAAGCACCATGCCGATAAAAATATGGTAATTGAGAAAGACATGCAGTGTGCTGTCTAAGGACACCGGCGTGAATTTGGGCAACTCTTTTAATGCCATGAACTTAGCCGACAGGATGGATATTAACCCGATGACGCCAAAAGTGCCCAGGCGGCTGTCTTTCATAATCAGGAGTATCTTTTCTTTGGTCCAGCCGCCACCAAAGCCGTCGCAACTGTCGGCAAAGCCATCTTCATGAAAGGCGCCGGTAGTGAGAATGCCGGCAATAATAGACGCCAGCAGGGCGATGTTTTCTGAAAAGATTTTATTGGCAACCAGGAAGGCCAGTGCCGATATGCCGCCCACTATCCAGCCTACGAGTGGAAAGTAACGGGGTGATTGCTGCAGGTATTCGGGCCGGTGGTCGATAGTGGCAGGTACGCGGATGCGCGTGAGGTACATAACGGCGGTGAGGAATATTTTCCATTCTTTTTTCAAGAGAAGTAGTTGAGTTTAATATGTTAGCAAAGCCCTGTCAGCCTGAGCTTGTCGAAGGCCTTTCCAGCCATCACCATCCACTCACTCCTTATTGCTCACGCCTGCCGTTTCAAAGCTCGCCATTTCGTTTAAAAACAATACGGCCGATTGTACCAGGGGTATGGCCAGTGCGGCGCCGGTGCCTTCACCCAGGCGCATATCCAGCTGCAGCAGGGGTTCGGCATGCAGGTATCGCAGCATGGTTTCATGTCCTTTTTCATGGCTGGTATGCGCAAATATGCAATAGTCCATTGCCTGTTTGTTTATTAACTGGGCCAGCAGCAATGCGGCGGTGGTGATAAACCCGTCTACCACGATGATCATCTTCTGCGCGGCGGCTTCCACGAAGGCGCCGGTCATCATAGCGATTTCGAAACCGCCGAAATGCTGCAGGATGGTATAGGGAGAGGGCGATGCTACGATGGCCGGCAGGTGCTTGCGGAAAACGGATTGCAGGGTAGTAGTCTTAACAGTAAACTGTTCATCGCTTACGCCGGTGCCCCGCCCTACGCAATCTTCTACGGGTGTGCCGGTGACGGCCGACATGATCAGGGCGGCGGAGGAAGTATTGCCGATGCCCATTTCGCCAAAGCCGATGCAGTTACAGCCGGAGGCTGCCGCTGCCGCTACTATTTCCCTTCCTTTGGCGATGGCCAGCTCCGCTTCGGCCGCGCTCATGGCAGGCTGTTCGAGGTAATTTTTTGTGCCATAGCCAATCTTTGCATGGATAAAGCCGGCATCGGTAATGCTGTCGTTCCAGTTAAAATTAACGCCTGCGTCCACCACCGTCAGCCCTAGCTGGTGCTGGCGGCAAAATACGTTGATGGCGGCGCCGCCGCTGAGAAAATTCAATACCATTTGCGCTGTTACTTCCTGCGGGTAAGGATTGACCAGGCCGGTGGCGGCAATACCATGGTCGCCGGCAAATACAATGATCTGCGGGCGGCTGATGGAAGGGGTAAGGGTGTTCTGGATGAGCCCGGCCTGCAGGGCGATGCGCTCCAGCCTGCCCAGCGCTTTGTGTGGCTTGGTCTTACAGTCGATTTTATGTTGCAGGGCTTGCTGCAGGCTGGTAACGGTAGAAACGGTAGCAGACATGTGTTTGTTTTTTTACTGTGGAGAAAATAGATCGCAGAAATAGAAACCATAGGGAGAAGGCTGGTCCATTGGCGTACAGTTGTCCTGCGTATTTTTAGGCGCCGCGTAGTGGCGGTAAACAATTTCGCCCCTTTCAACCGGTATCGGGGCGTTGAAAATGGGGCCGTCGAAAACATAGCTGTGAAACTCGCCGTTTTCGCCGCAGATGTCTACGCCCGGCGGCAAATCGTTGCAGAAGGATTCGTCTATCAGGCGGCCGCAGAAGCTTTTGTCGAGGTGTTTTTCATTCACGCATACGATGATGGCTTTAAACCCGGCATCGAGAAACTGGCGCATGAGCGCCGTCGTGTCTATTTTCCAGATGGGGAATACGCATTCGATGCCGGCGGTACGCAGCTTGTCTTCGCGGTACAGCCGCAGGTCTTCCAGGAAAATATCGCCAAATACGCTTTGGCCGATACCCGCCGTCTTCATCTCCTGTACGGCCTTCATCATTTCCGCCTCATATTCTGTCATGGAGGGCTGCTCGGGCAGCTCGATAGTGGTAAGCGGTATGCCGAGGGCCCTTGCCTGCGCTTCGAGCAGCTCGCGGCGTACGCCGTGCATGGATATGCGGTTGTGCACCGAGTTGACGCTGGTGAGCAGGCGCCGGACATGGTATTTCCTTTGCCGGAGCACTTTCCACAAGGCCAGCGAAGAATCTTTTCCGCCGCTCCAGTTCATGTAGGCATCGATCATGGTTATTATTTTAAAGTGAGGGGCAGGCCGCTGACCATGAATATGGCTTTGCCTGCTTTGGCAGCCGTATACTGGTTGGCCCATCCCTGCAAATCGGTGAACTTACGCCCTATCTCCGTTTCGGCATGCACGCCCATGCCTATCTCATTGGTGACGATGATAAAGGTGCCGCTCATGGCGTGAAGTGTATCTATTTCCGTTTTGAAAGACGCCAGGCTTTTATCGATATCGTTTTTATACTTTACAAAAAAGTTGGTGAGCCATAGGGTAATGCAGTCGATGACGGCCACACGACCGGTAATAGGCGCTGCGCTGACTGCTTCTTCGGCTTCGATGGTGGTCCATGCCTCGGTGCGGTCGCTTTGGTGGCGGCGGATACGATCGTCAAAATCGCCGCCCCATTTTTTGGCCGTGGCTACATAGACGGGCTTGTCGGTAAGTGATAAAGCCAGTTCCTGTGCGTACCTGCTTTTGCCGCTGCGGGCGCCGCCGGTGATAAGAATGATCATGATTATCGGGATTCGGTTACCTGTTTCCATTGTTGCCCGCGCAGCAGCTGGTAATAATCTGCTTTGGCCAGGCGGATGCATTCGGCGCAGAGGCAGTCTGTATAGTTGCGTGCAATAAAATCGCGCTCCGCATCGGTCAGCGGCACGGGGTAGCACTGGCATTTGCTGATATCGCCCACCTTGCATTCAAACACGGTCTTGCAGCGTGGGCAGGCTTTTGTTTCATGCTTACACATAGGCAGGTTCGGTTTGGTAAAATGGCAGGTAATGCTGTTGCAGGTGAGCGGGCACGGTAAACAATGCCGGGTGAAACAGGGCCGCGAGCAATTCAATGCCATCCGTGAGCGTGGAGGGCGAGGGCTGTGTAAACATATCATAATCGGCCACGAACACCCGTTTCTGCTGTACGGCTGCCAGCTGTTCCCAGCCGGGCTGGCGGGTAAGCAGGTGCATTTCTTCCATGGTGCGATGGATGGTAAACCCGCAGGGCGCAATGACCAATACTTCCGGGTTGTATTTTAAAATCTTATCCCAGCCGGTGACGATGGAATCGCCGCCGGGATTACCCAGCATATCGGTGCCGCCTGCGGCGGCTACCTGGAAGGGTATCCAGTGGCCGCAATTATACATAGGCGCTATCCATTCCAGCAGGGATACCCGCCGCACGGGGCTGCGGTGCCTGCGCAGGGTATCGGTAATGGCGTCCAGCCGCTGCTGCAGCTGCGCCAGGTGTTTGTAGGCCGCTTCTTCCTGCGCCAGTGCGGTGGCGATGGTAACGGCGGTCGTAAATACGTCTTCCAGGTTATTGGGTGTAAGCGCTATTACCTGTGGTTGTTTGGGCAGGTGGGCAACGGCGGCGGCGGTACAGGCGGTGTCTATCTGGCATACCTCGCATACGTCCTGTGTAAAAATGATATCGGGCGCAATGGAATGCAGCAGGGCCTCGTCTACATAATACAGGCTTTTGCCCTGCGCCTTGGCCGCGGAAAATATTTTATCTATTTCGGTGCTGCTGTAGTGTTTGCCTTCCAGCACGCAGCGAACTATTTTGGGTTGTGCGGCCGCTTCGGCGGGGCATTCAAAGGTTACGCCCTGCAACAGGTGCTGCAGGCCCATATCGTAAATCATTTTGGTAGCAGCGGGGAGAAAGGAGGATGCTGTCATAAAAATGAAGGATTAAGTGAGGAAAAGCAATAAAAACGGGCGGTAAAGGAGAAGGGTAGAATAGGAACAAGAGGTAAAGTGCCGGAACGTCCTCCCGGCCCGTCACCCCTTGTTCATTATTCCATTTAGATCGGGTGGATAGTGGATTGCAAACGGGGATACCTTCTTTGCAATAATTCGAAGCCCCCAAACAAAAGGGCGCCATATAATATGTTGCCAATAAGCATGTTCTTCATGTAAGGGATGGCCAGCCAGTAGCACATGGCCAGGCCATGCGCATCGCGCGTATAGGGCAGGCCGGTGGTGATATCTGTGCCGCCGCCCAGCCATACGCCAAAGTCGGATACCAGCCAGTGTACCAGTGCGGCGCCGATAGCCGACAGCAAAACGCTGTCCACAGATACCTTTTTAATAAAATGGCCCATCATCACCATCAGGGCAAACGAAGCGTATATCCATCCCCACCCACTGTATAAAAATCCATTGCTATGCTCGGTATAGATGGTCTGCATCATGATGATGTCACTCAGCAATAAGGTACCCAGCGCTACCAGGTAGGCCTTCCATTTCTGGTTGAAATAGCTGCCGCCAAACAGGGCCATAGCCCCTATGGGCGTGAAGTTGGCCAGTGGCGAAATAACCTTGCCTGCGCCGAGTATCCGCAATGCGGCAACAATCACCATCATCAGGATGAGTACTGCCGTACGCAAGTTGATCTTATTGAGTGACATATTGATCATGTTTTAAAGTTAATAAATAATTCAATTCCTTATAATTGAAATTGCAAGCCACCCATGAGCATAAAGGGTATGCTGTTGTATCCACGTATGTCGAAGAACTTCCTGTTGGCCAGGTTTTGCGCATTGGCAAACAGCTTCAGGTATTTTTTACACTTGAATTCGGCATAGGCATTCAGCAGGAAATAGTCTTTCACGAGTACGTCAAGGGCCTGGTAGCCGCCTACATCGTACCGGCTGCCCACGTATTTGGCCGAAACGCTTACAAACAGGCCGTTGCCGAACTGGTAGCCGGCGGTTACGTTTACATTGTGTTTGGGCCTTCTTAATAAGTATTCATAGGTAGTATCCTTAAACGATTTCCGGCTCTGGGCGGATTCTTTGGCGTGCAGGTACGTATAATTGGCGGTAATGGTCAGCGCTTTCAGCGGCTGCCAGGAGCTTTCCCATTCTATTCCGTTCACCGTTTGTTTGGCAATATTGAAATAGATATAGTTTACGTTGTCAAAATCGAGGCCGTTTTTAATGTCGCGGTGAAAGTAAACCACCCTGTTGAGGAGGCCATCGTGCTTTTGTTGTATCCCTATTTCCTTGCTCACGGATTTCTCGGGTTTCAGGCCGGGGTCTCCATAGGCCGAATACAGCTGGTACAGCGTGGGCGCTTTAAAACCGCTGGCAATGCTGCCGAATACGCGGAAATGGCTGTTGATGCTGTAAGAGGGGTTGAATGTATAGGTGTAATTGCTGCCATAGCGTGAATGAACGTTTATGCGGCCGCCCAGCTCTACGTTGAGCTTTTCGTTGAAGGCGTTGTACAGCAGGGACGAATACAAAGAAGCCTGGCTGAGAACGGTGTCGGGAAATTCCGACTTATAGGGCCCGAAGGATGAAATAGACAAATAGTGGTCGTTCATGCTGTTAAAGCGATAATCGGCGCCCTGCAGCCAGCTAAATCCTTTGCCCAGCTTTGCATTGGCGTATAATTCGATGAATTGCGTACGGGCGAAATATTTGTCGGAGCTGTATTTGCTGAAGCCCGGCGTGTCGAGGCTATCGTTTAAATAATCACGGCTTATTTCGCCATACTGGTAATTGCCGGTGATGGACAGGTCGCTGCGGTGGTACTGGAATCCCGCGCCGGCAGTGAGGTATTTGTTGGTGATGGTATAGTCTTTTTCATCCTGGAAGCCGCCTGCGTCGATGTCTGTTTTATAACGGCTGTACAGGAGAAAGGATTTAATGGAGAGCTCGGGCGTAGCCTGGAACAATAGCTGGGCATTGGCCACATCGCCGTTGTAATGGTCGTTGTCAAAGCCTTTTTTGCCGGTACTGTCGTAGGCGGAAGAGAAACCCGCCGTGATAAGCTTGGCGTAGCGTGCGGTATAGGTAAGCTTACCGGCTTTTCCGTATGCCTGTACATTGCCTTTGACGGTGCCGTAAGAACCGCCTGAAATCGTGGCGGAAACATTCACCGGCTTTTTGACGCCCTGTTTTACCGTGATGATATTGATAACGCCGGCAATGGCGTCGCTACCGTACAGGGTGGACTGGGCGCCTTTGCATATTTCGATGCGCTCTACATTGTCGATGGAAAAAAGGTTGAGATCAAACTCGCCGTTGATCAGCGAGGGGTCGCTTACCGGCATGCCGTCGAGCAGTATCAGCGTGCGGCCCGAATTGGCGCCGCGCATATATACGACCGGGTAGGTGCCTGCATTGTTTAAGGCGCCGCTGACGGTGATACCCGCCTGTTCGTTTAGGAGCTGGGCAACGGTTTTTGCCTGGCTTTTGTCGAGCTGGTCTTTGCCGATAACCGTGATGACCTTGCCCGTGGTGCTTTGTTTTTGTGAAAACTTGTTGGCGGTGACCACTACTTCGTCGAGCTGGCGGGAGCTGATGGTGGTGTCTTGCTGTGCCTGTGCATACTGCGCGCCGCTACATGCAGCCGCAAAAATGATCCAATGTTTCTTGCTCATTCGTAAAAAAGCAGTTTGTTGCCTCCCGTATAGGGGAAACAGGTTAATGAATGAGCCTTCGGAAAAAATGAAATCGATCGTGAAATATAAATTGTCCCGCCTGGCGCGGACGCATTTACACTCCATGCTTTTCACCCGAAAGCTTTGATCTTTTGAGTCCCTGTAAGGGGATCAGCCGATCAATAATGAATGTTTGATGAATGCTGGCAGGTCTTCTGGCTTGTTTCCCTTTCAATACCTTCCCATCGCAGATTCGACAGTGGTGTGAAGATTGAACGGCTTGGAATGAAACTTACAGCTACGGGGATAGCACCGGATTTACACCGGTTTCCCTTTTAATGGCGCCAACGGCGCCAACCATCATCCGGCGCAAATGTAGGCGGGTTGGGGAAAACAGCAAAGTTTGTTTTGAGGTGATTAGGCGTGCCACGGTCGTTTGAGGCGCCAGGGTAACCGTGGCACGCCCCGTTTGCGCTGCCGGGTAATGATGGCGTAGCTGGTTGCATCGCCTGGCGTGCCACGGTTAGCTATCGAAGCAAACGACCGTGGCACGCCTAATTACTTATTGATCACTGCTTCGGCTTTGCCACCCACTGTACCGACAGGCCCACATAGTAGTTCCTGCGCGGGGCGGGGTTGTAATACCGGCCGCCGTTGGCATTAATATCGTTGCCCAGGCTGTAGTTTTCGTCCAGCAGGTTATCGGCCCCGGCATAGATGCCCGGTTTGATGCCGGGTTTGTAGCCGGGCTGCTTCCAGCCGATGCGGGCGCCCAGTAAATTATAGGAAGCGGCGGTAGCCGAATTGGCATCATTGAGATAAAGCTTTGCCGATGAATACCAGGTGGTATTGATATAATAGCCTTTAACCAACTGCACGTCGGCCAATACCGAGATGGTATGGTTCGGTACCCCGGGCAGTCGATTGCCATCGTAACTGACGGTGTCTTTCTGGTAGCTGCCATAGGTGAAATGGCTGAAGGCAAAGGCGGATTGGATGCTGATGTATTTAATAACAGCGTGATAAAAGGGATGGGTATAATCGGCGCTCACTTCTATTCCCCGCTGCCGGGTATTGCCGGCATTTACATAGTAATCGGCATTGGCCGCATCTTTTCTTGTTACCAGGGCGTTGTCGAGGTTGAAATAAAAACCGATGGCTTCCAGCCGCAGGCGGTTGTGCAGCAGGGAAGCCCTTGCGCCCAGCTCGTAGTTGGTACCCTCTTCGGCCTGCAGATTGGTGCTGATGATGCCGGTGGAGGGGAGCAGCTCCGAGATGCCGGGCGGAGAGAAGCCGCGGGTAACACTGGCAAAGACACTGTTGTTGTCGCCCAGTTTTTTTAACAGCGCCAGGCGGGGCGACCATTCGTTTTTATAAGTAACACCCTGCACCTGTACGGGATATACATTGAGCCGGCGGAAGCTGACCTCGGCCCGGTTGACACTGGCGCCTACGGTAATAAACCAGCTGTTGGCGATGCTGATATCGCCCTGGGTGAAAATGCTGAAGTTGTTATAGCGGATATCGTCGTTGGTTTGCAGGGTATCAGGGTAGCCTTTGCGATTATTGGACACCTGTGTATTATAATAGCCTTCCTGCCATTCGCCGCCGGCCACCCATTGTATTTTGGTGCGGCGGTTGGTTTTTTCGTAGCTGAAAACAGTTCTGCCGGAAGGGCCGGGCTCTATGCGGCGCTCGTAGTTGCGGAAGGTGGGGTTTTTTACCTGGGCAAAGCTGCCCGAGAGGGTGGTGGTGTTTTTAAACCCCGGGGCGAAAATGTATTGGTTGGTAATACCGGCGATGAATGTTTTCTGGTAGATGCCTGCTTTTACTGTTTCGGCGCTGGGAAAGCCGCTGGCGGCGGGTCTTGCCTGTTTTGGATTGGCGGTCCATTCGGCTTTGGTAAGCCCGCCGGGCGTTTCATATAGCATGTCGGTATAAAAAAAGCTGCCGGTGAGCTGCTGGCGGTCGGTATGCCTGAGCTGCGTAACAAAGCTTACGTTGTCTTTGCGGCTGTAGGTATGGTTGCGGTAGCCATCGCTTTGGTTATGGGCATAGGTGATGATATTACGGTTTTCCTTATCGCCTATATTGGCGGTAAGCAATATGTTTTGCAGGTTATAGCTGCCGGTAACGTATTCCGCCTGCACACCCGGCCTCCAGCTGTAGTCGAAGCTGTTGAGCAATACCAGCCCGCCGGTGCCCGCGCCGTACATGCTGCCTGCGGGCCCTTTGAATATCTCGATAGCGGCGAAATTATTAAAGGCGAATTCGTTGAAATAGGTATTGCCGCCGGCGTCGGTGACGGGGATATTGTTCCAGTACACTTTTACATTTCTTACGCCAAACGGCGAACGCAGCGAGCTGCCGCGTATGCTAAGCCGGTAGCTGCCGGGGGAGCGTTCTTCCATGCGCACGCCGGCAACGGTGTTGAGCGCGCTTACCAGCGATGTTTTATTGTAGCGGTCGGCATTATTGGGAACTATGGTGGTAACGGAGATGGCGACAAGATTTTTTACCCGGTGCTGTTCAAAGGCGTTGATGACGACTTCGTTGAGCGTTTTGGCCGAATCGACAGCCGTGGCGGACAGGCTGTCCTGCGATTGGGACACGGAATACAGGGATAAAAAAAACAATGTGCAGCGTATGGTTTTATTCATAGTTGGTCATTAATTCCGGCACAAAGCTAAAACTATTATTCACTATCTTCATTCCATGGCCAAAACTGCTAAGCTCAACCTGTTCGATTTCACCATGATAGTGGTGGGACTGGTCATCGGCATGGGTATTTTCCGTACCCCCCTTAACACCGTAAAAGCGTCTCCCACGCCCTTCCTGTTTTTTGCCGTTTGGATAGCCGGGGGCGTTATCGCCCTTTGCGGGGCGCTCACCTATGCCGAAATAGGGAGCCGGCTGCCGGTAACCGGCGGGTATTATAAAGTATTCTCCTATGCGTATCACCCTTCTATTGCCTTTGGCGTCAATTGCCTGATACTGGTATCGAATGCCGCTTCGCTGGCAGGCGTGGCCATCGTAGGGGCGGAATACATGACGGGGATAGTGGTGCCGGCCAGCAGGGAAGCCGCTTATATGGAAGTAGCCGCCCATGCGCAACACGTACAGGCATTGCAGAATGGGATGGCTATCGGGGCCATTCTTATTTTTTACGGCATCAACCTGCTGGGTCTTAAAATGAGCGCACGAACGCAAAATGTGCTGACGGTTATCAAAATAGGGCTCATCCTGCTGCTGGTGACGCCGTTGTTTTTCAACACGCATACGGCGGTGGCAACGGCTGCCGTACCCGTTCCGGCGGAGCATTCGTTTCATTTTATGGACTACCTTAAAGCATTTGGCATTGCCCTGGTGCCGGTGAGCTTTACGTATGGCGGCTACCAGCAAACCATCAATTTCGGCGGCGACGTGGAGCGCGCCAATAAAAACCTGCCGCGGGGTATCTTTCTCGGCATCTTTATTATCATCTCGCTTTACCTGTGCATCAACTATGCGTATATACATGTTATCGGGTTTGAGGAAATGAAGAACAGCCGTAACATAGCGGCTATCATGGCTTCGCATATTTTTGGTGCGAATGCCGAGCGTATTCTGTCGGTACTGCTGTTTTTGAGTGTGCTGGCATATGTAAACGTGCTGCTGCTAAGCAACCCGCGCGTGATGTGCGCCATGAGCGAAGACAATATATTGCCGGGCGCTTTTGGCCGGCGGCACCCTAATACAGGTGTGCTGACGATATCGCTGACGGTATTTGCCGTTTTGAGCGCATTGATCGTTTTCTGGGCAAAGGAATTCGATACCATTCTCAGCTTCAGCATCTTCCTGGATTGCTTTGGTATGATACTGTCGGTAGGCAGTATTTTCGTGCTGCGTCGCAAGCTGGCACAACAGGGAAGGGAGGATATTTTTAAAATGAAGGGGTATCCCCTGCAGCCGCTGGTATTTATCGCCGCCTATATATTCATTGCCATCAGCCTGCTGATAAATGAAACAAAACTATCGCTTACCGGGCTGGCGGTGCTGGCAGGGTTTATAGGGCTGTATTTTTTGCTGCAGCAGCTGAAACCCGGGAAACAAAAACAATAGCGTATGCCCGACGATATTTCTTATATACTCAACGAGCTGGGGGAGGACAGGGAGCAATATTTCAATGCCGTTTCTCCGCCTATCATGCAAACCAGCAGTTTCGCCTTTAAAAAGGTGGACGACCTGCACCATGCTTTTGAAGACGAGTATAGCGGCTACCTGTATAGCCGCGGGCTCAACCCCACGCTGGAAATACTGCGCAAAAAACTGGCGGCGCTGGATGGAGCGGAAGACTGCCTGGTGTTTAACAGCGGCGCTTCGGCCATTTTTGCCTCGGTATTCGCCCATGTAAAAAGCGGCGACCATATCGTATCGGTGCGTAAACCCTATACCTGGGCGCAGAAAATGTTCGATAAAATACTTCCGCGGTTTGGGGTAACGACCACGTATGTCGACGGAACGGATATCGGCCATTTTGAGCGGGCCATCCTTCCCCATACCACGGTGATCTATCTTGAATCGCCCAATAGCTGGACGTATGAGCTGCAGGATTTGCGGCAGGTAGCAGCGCTGGCCCAATCGGAGGGTATTACCACGATTATCGACAACAGCTATTGCACCCCGCTTTACCAGAAACCCATTGGGTACGGCATCGACATCAGCATGCAAACCGCCACCAAATATATCGGCGGTCACAGCGATACGGTGGGCGGCGTTCTGTGCGGCACGCATGCGATGATGGAAAAAATATTCAACAGCGAATACCTGACGATGGGCATCGGCGCCACGCCTTTCAACGCATGGCTGCTGATACGCGGGCTGCGCAGCCTGCCCGCGCGGCTGGAGCGCATAACGGCCACGACCCGCCAGCTAATCGCTTTTTTGCAACAGCATCCGCGGGTGGAGGAAGTGATTTTCCCGCTGGAGCCTTCTTTTCCTCAATACGAGCTGGCCCGGCAGCAGATGACCGGCGCGTGCGGGCTGGTGACGGTGGTAATAAAAGCGGGTAGCCGGGAGCAGGTAGTAACCTTCTGCGAGTCATTGCGTCATATATTGATGGCAGTGAGCTGGGGCGGTCATGAAAGCCTTGCCATTCCCAGATGTGCGTCGCTGTTGCCCGGGCATTTCAATGCCGCCGACCGCGAGCACCGTATGATACGGTTTTATTTCGGCCTGGAGGAGGCGGCTTACCTGGTGGCCGATATAGAGCAGGCATTTGCGGCGATGGGGTAAGTGGGTAGTTGAATTAACCATCCTTTTTTCCGGAAGGGAAAACCGAAACCCTTATTTTTACCCGTGAAACCTGCATGCACCGCTTATCAAAAAACACCCGGACAAGCTATACCACCATTTAATTTTGCCGCATGAGAACCCGACTCCCCCTTATAATTGTTGTGTTTGTTTTATCCGCCTTACCCGCGCTGGCGCAGCAGCCGCAGTCATCGCAGGAATGGGATTTGAAGCGTTGCGTGGAATATGCGCTGGCCAATAATATTTCGGTCAAACAGCAGGATGTGCAGGCCCGGCTGTCGGCGCTGACGCTGAACCAGAACAAGCTGTACCAGTACCCCTCGGCCGGGGTAACGCTCAACAGCGGTATCAATTCGGGACGCTCCATCGACCCTACCACCAACCAGTTTACCAACCAGCAATTATTTTTTGCCAGCGGTAGTTTTTCCACCAATATGACAGTTTTTAATTTCTTCAGCCTTAAAAATACCATCGCCGGCAACCAATATGATTATGAGGCGGCCACAGCGGGGGTAGACAAGCTGAAAAACGATATTGCGCTCAATGTGGCTACTGCCTACCTGCTGGTGCTGCTGGCGCGGGAGCAGGTGGACATAGCCAAAGTGGCTATCATGCAATCTGAGCAGAACCTGGCCAATACGCGCAAGCGGGTGGAGGCCGGCGCACTGCCGGAGCTGAATGCCGCAGAGGCCGAGGCCCAGCTGGCCCGGGACAGCTCTGCCCTTATTACCAACCAGGCGAGCCTGGAGCAGAATATATTACAGCTGAAAGCGGTGATGAATGTAGATGCGGCCCTTGCGCTTGCAGTGGTATTGCCGCCGATAGACAAGATACCGGTAGAAAACATCGCTGAATTGCAACCCGAAGCGGTATACCAGCTGGCCCTGGTCAACCTGCCGCAGCAGCGTGTGAACGAACTGCGCATAAAGGCCGGGCAGAAATACGTACAGTCCTCCCGGGGCGCTATGTACCCGGCGTTTTCGCTGTTTGGCAGCATGGGCACCAATTATGCGCGTAATAAAATAGCCATACCCATATATGATGGCACCTACGATAAAACCGGCGCCATTGCAATGACCGGCAGCGCATCCTACGATGTATATACGCCCCATGTGGGTAGCTACGGAGTTCGTTATATACCCTTTGGTACACAGGTAAACGATAACTTCAGCCAGCGTGTGGGCGTCAGTGTAAATATACCGCTGTTCAGCAACGGCACCCTGCGCACTGCCTGGGAGCGCAACAAGCTGAACCTGGTCGGCCTTCAGCTGCAAAAAGACCTGGATAATACCACGCTCAAGCAGAATATATATAAAGCCTATTCGGATGCCGTGGCCTCGCTGCATAAATACGAAGCCAGCAGGAGAAGCGAGCTTACAGCCGAGAAATCGTATGATTTTGCAAAAAAGCGCTACGATGTGGGCCTGATGGCAACGATAGACCTGCTGACAAACCAGAATAACCTGACTACGGCTAAAGTAAATACGGTGTCCGCGCATGTGGACTATGTATTTAAGATAAAAGTGCTGGAATTTTATAAAGGCCAGGGCCTGAAATTGCAATAAACCCTATACACTACAACAGAAATTCTTTTATATGAGCAAGAAAATGCGATGGATACTTATCAGTCTTGGAATACTCATTGTTTTGCTGGTGGTGCTCCAGAAAGTAGGCGCGTTTGGTAAAGAGGAAGGTACCAAAGTGACGGCAGAAAAAGCCACGAAACGCGTTATCACCGAAACCGTTACCGCCAGTGGTAAAGTATATCCCGAGCTGGAAGTAAAGGTAAGCCCTGATATTTCGGGTGAAATCGTGGAGCTGTCGGTACAGGAAGGCGACAGCGTAAAACGCGGGCAGGTGCTGGCAAAAATATATGCCGATATCTATGCCACCACGCGCGACCAGGCCGCAGCTACCGTCAACCAGCAGCAGGCTGTTGCCGCCAACAGCTCGGCGCTGATAGAAGCACAAAAAGCCACGCTGGACGCCGCACAGAAAACCTACACCCGCCAGAAGCAATTACTTGATCAGAAAGTTATTTCCGCTTCTGAATTCGAGCAGGCGGAGAGCGCCTATCTTTCCGCCAAGGCCAATTATGCCGCCGCCCTGCAGGGTATCCGCGGCAACCAGGCCGGCGTAACAAGCGCACAGGCAAACCTGAGCAAGGCCAATAAAGATTTAGGCCGCACCACCGTACTGGCGCCGATGGATGGCGTTATTTCGCTGCAAAGCGTTAAAAAAGGCGAGCGGGTAGTGGGCAACTCCATGATGGCCGGTACTGAAATGATGCGCGTAGCCGATATGAGCAAAATAGAAGTGCGCGTGGACGTGGGCGAGAACGATATTCCCAAAGTACACCTGGGCGATTCTGCCGTGGTGGAAGTGGACGCGTATAATAAACGCAAGTTTAAAGGGCTCGTTACACAGATTGCCAGCAGCAATAAAGGCGCCGCTACTCAATCCAGCTCGACCACATCGACCGATGTGACCAATTATGAAGTGCGTATTCGCCTGCTGCCGGACTCCTACCGGGATTTGCTTGATCCCAAACGGCCCAAGAGCTTTCCTTTCCGTCCGGGTATGAGCGCCAGCGCGGATATACAAACCCGTACGCATGCAAACGTATTGTCTGTTCCTATCAATGCCGTTACCACGCGCGAAAAAGGAACCGAAAAAGTAGTGAAAGATAAAAACGACGCTGATAAGCCTGCCGACGGCCCGTCGGACAATAACACGAACAACAAACCAAAAACCGCCGACGAGCTCGATGAGGTGGTTTTTGTATTGCAGGCTGATAAAAAGGTGAAAAAAGTAGTGGTGCGCACGGATATACAGGATATCAATAATATTGAAATTCTTTCGGGTCTTAAAGAAGGCGATATGGTTATTACCGGTCCCTATGGTACGGTGAGCAAAATATTGAAAACAGGCGATGTCGTGAAGGTGGTGGAGAAGGACAAGCTGTTCGATAACAAGAAAGATTAATTACTTACTTTAGCGGCCTGTTATGAGCTGCGGGCCCATGGCTCATAGCTCGCAGCTAAAAAATAATAAATGCAATTTGGCGTAATAGGCGGCGGAAGCTGGGCCACA
>Ga0307508_10000517_pt1 | contig 46313 bp, 64 predicted proteins | sample 9_EM_MG_FD_203089 | JGI IMG/M metagenome (GOLD analysis project Ga0307508, IMG submission 203089) | Populus trichocarpa ectomycorrhiza microbial communities from riparian zone in the Pacific Northwest, United States - 9_EM | ecosystem: Host-associated > Plants > Roots > Unclassified | place... | reverse complement strand
TTCTCCGTCGACCACACCAACCCCACCCCCCCCCCCCCCCCCCCCCCCCCCCGGCGGGGGGGGGGGGGGGGGGGGGGGGGGGGGATCTCCGTCAAGAGGGTGTCGCGCTGGGTAATAATGTCACTCCGTCCACCCATCCATCCTTTCCACATGCTTCCTTCCGCCAACGCTGCTATCTTGCCGTTGGCCGTTCACTAGGTACGTACATACATGCCTATCTTTGCGGGTGCTTATGCATTCCTCGTCTAGGAAACCCGAAATTGATCCGGTCTGCAGCTGCGGAACGGGGCGCCTGGCCAGGCTTATTATCCCAGCTGCGATGGAGCTGGAGGCGATTGGCATCATGGGTGGCCGGTCCTTTTTGCGGGGCCAACCAGCCATAAGCAGTTCGTCCGTACTTTTCGCACAAACAAAAAATTAATGTGGTTCGCACAATCATCTCCCAGCTTCCAGCTTCCGTCGCGCCTCTGGCGCCATGACCAGTGGCCACCCTGAAGCGCCTCTAATCTGCTCACCCGGGTCTTGCATAGTTCTTTGCGGGCCGACCGGAGGAAGAACCGGGCGGGCTCTAGTCTGGAATTTTCCAGTGCAGAGTTCTGCACAAGCTACACCTAGTCCCGCTCGAGTGCAGTGCACGTCATGATAACACCAAATCATCTCCCTCACATGTAAGTACCATCCAACTTGGATGTCTCCGGATAAATTGCGGCGCGTTCTCTTCATCACTTTTTTTTTTCTTCGTTTCTTTTCTTTTTTCTTTTTTCTCTGCGGCGCGGGTTTTCTTGCAACAGCTTTTTTTTCCCCCCACCCCCTCCTTCCCTTCATTACTCCGTTCGCTAGATATCTCATCCTCCACCTATGTACCCCCCTCCTAGGCATGGGGCAAACGAGCTGCGGGCGATCGAGCCAACGAGCAGTCAAAGACACGGAGTATTAGGCGTGTATGCGCTGCGAACTATGTGCCTACAATCCCATGCCCGCACCATGCAAGTCGGCAGATTGGCTGCTTGGGTCTTGTACTGCCCGCAGATGCGTTGGTTGTATCGGAGAGACAGGCGAACAAGCGCTGTGCGTTCACCACAGTCCCCTCACACGGCCTCCCCGTCTTCCCGTTTCCCAATGCATTCCGCACCCAGGTTTTCCCCAACAACCGGCATCGAAGGCACCCCACCCACCACCCACCCCCCCCGCTGGGGTGGCACTACGGAGCGAAGGAAGAAGGAAGGAAGGAAGGGCAAACAGCAGGTGGCTGAAGGGAAGGAGATCGGGGGAATGGGAAGGAAAAACGAACATCCGGGGAAAGGAAGGAAGAAGCAAAGGGACTACGCACAGCACACAGTACAGCTCAGTGGCTGTCTCGACACCGCCATACACCGAGAGCGGCGGACCCACCTGTGCTCACCTAGCAGACAGCACATTGGGTACGGTAGATGCGAAGGCGCAGTTCTCCCGTTCGCTCCGCTAGCACTGTCCTTCAGCTGCGAGGCGCTGGTGCCGGCAATTGCTACGTACACCTGACTCACAAATTCGCAATCAATATACACACATGTTTCATTATCCATCCGTTCCTTCGCTCGCTGCCGCCGCTGTTTCTGCGTTCTGTTCTGTATTCCAGCAGCAGCAGCAGCAGCAGCAGCATCCGGCATCGCAACGCCGGCCTAGAAGCCGAAGCATAGACCCCCTCCTTGTCCCGGTGGCCGGAGAGCGGTGGAGATCGAGTGTGTCGAGTATCCCCACGAGAAAAAGCAAGGTGCGGATGGGACGGCCGGTGGTCGTCGAATGGTGGTTTGGTGGTTGCTGTCGTCGCCAGCTCGGCGGGCGGGAATACATGACGGGGGATTGGGTGGCGGCGGGGCTATCGGCGCGCATTGCATTGCATCGATATGGGGAGAAGATAGATAGAGAGAGCCGACTCTACAGGACGGAGACCGGGACAGTCGCGATCCCACCCCCGCTCGCCCGGCTCTCTCCCATCGACGGACGGACGGACGGACGGACGGACGCTGCGACCAGCACATCGACGGCGACAGAAGATACGCACGAGAACGCGGCGGTGGGCGCAAGCAGAGCAAAGCGAGCAAAGCAGAGCAAAGCAAAGCAAAGCAAAGCAAAGCAAAGCAAAGCAAAGCAAAGCAAAGCAAAGCAAAGCAAAGCGACGGGCAATGCGTGTCAGCGCACACCTCGCACCCCACGCCCCCCCACCCCCTCCTCGCCCTCCTCTCGCTGCGACCGCCGACGAAAGCCAAGACGGCTCCGGTCGCAGCGCGCAATTTTTTTTTCTTTTTTTTTTTTTTTTCTTTCTTTCTTCTCCCTCTTCGCAGCGAGATAGCTATCTATCATACCACGGTACGAGCCATGTGAGATCCTCATTTCCGGGACAACCCCGCCCTCGCAAAGGGCAGGAGTGCCGGGCCTCGCACGCTGGAAGTCCGCCGTTCCTTGCTGGCACCGCCCCCGCCGCCGCCTCCGCGCAATATCGGGGGTTCGCTCGCTCGCTCGTTCGCCTCTCTGCTCGCTGCTGCCCGCTCTATGGCCGGCTGGCACTTCGACGACAGCGATGGGTGTATGTGGGTGCCGCGGCGGGTGGTGGTGCCGGGAACACTCCCCCTCCCCGGACACAGCCACCGACCAACCACGCGAGCCAAGCTCAGCACGCCCTTGTCGTGCTGTGATGCGACCTGCGCGTCAGATACGATGCGCTAGATATATCGCACGTCTATCTCTCCGTCCAACGTCCGGGGAAAACGGCCGATCCGGCAGGGATGGCGGCGGACATCTCGAGACGTTTCCATGGTTCAGGTGATTTTGCGGGGGGGGGGACGCGCAGACGTCGGCGGGGGGCGTAGATATATCGACATGTATGTGGATATCTATGGTGGATGTGCGTGCGCCATCTGCGACACCTGCACTTCCCGGATGCGGGGACGATCGCACATCCGCCGGGACTACGTGGTAGCTAGGTACGTATCTATTTACATACATATCTAGCTGCGTCTGGCCACGGGTGGATATATACGTCAGACGTCAGACGTCACGACGTCACGGCGCGTTGCCGCGATGTGTAGATACATATGTACATAGATACTTACATACTCCAAGGGGGCATGGCACAATGAAGTATGCAGGTATATATGTATCCGGGGTTCTGTTTTTTTTTCTTTTTTTTCTTCTATTTTCTATTTTCCATTTTCCATTTTCCATTTTTTTTTTTCCGTTTTTCCGTTTCCCCCCCCCCCCCTTTCTCTGCCGGGCACGGTGCCGGGGGGCGGCCAGATCGTAGGGCGGCGATATCCATCCATCTGCCCGATAGATATCTACATACACCCTCGCAGGTGCTGCCCGATAACGGTGCATGTTCCCCGCGATGCGTCTGTGCGTCTCTGACTTTTGCATGTACGCGATCGCACGATCGATTACCGCGAAACGAGCTGCCGCCGGGGGGGGGGCGAGACCCGCGTCTGTGACGCTCTCTCGTCGTTGCACGTTACGTTGCATGCGCGCCGAGAGCCACGCCCGGCGCGAGCATGCGGGAGCGCGTGTGTATCTATGGTGTGTGCGGCCGTCGATTGCGTCCATCCCTCCGGCAGCTAGCGACAAACACACGGGCCGGGGCCTGCTCGACGGCAGCAGCGACAGCGACAATATAACCGGCGTCGGCTGCGGGGCACACACACACACACACGTACACACACGCACACACACATACACACATGCATTCTTGCACTCGCAACTCCCACTCGCACTGTATCCGGGCCGGGCGCATTGGGGGCCGAGGAATGCGGCCCGGCAGATGGGCGCGGACGTAGATGTCGACGCAGACTAGGCAGACTGGCGGCATCACAGGCAGTCGCGCCGTCCATCTACCGCCCGCCGGGGAGGGGGACGGGGAGATGGACTTTTGGCTGTGATAGATACGTGGCCAGAGATCCCCACCGCGCACACACACACACACACACACTCTCTCTCTCTCTCCCTCTCTCGGATGTGCACCCATCCCCCGCCGTTGGACATCCGGGTGCGCCGGCTGTCCTTTGGTACATATGTAGATAGCACGGGGACGACGACTGCACACATGCAATCGCCCTCCGCCGTCCGCCCTCCCCAGAGCAGCGCAGTTCCGCCCACCTCGAGGGGCCCCGCCCCGTTGCGTCGGGGGGTTTTTTTTTCCTTTTTTTCTTTCTTTCTTTCTTTCTTCTCTCTCCCTATGCAGCCGCGCAGAGTCATCGGGGGGGAGGGGGGGGGGGGGGGGTCAGCAACGGACCCGTGCGGGCCCAAGTCGATCGGTCAAAGTCGGTCACCTATGTAACTTATGTACCCGGCACGAGTGTGTGCGAGTTTCCACATGTGCCCCCCCCGGGTGGACTGGCCGCTTCCGTGTCCGTCCTCTCGCTCGCCACCGACCGGAAACGGACAGGGTCGGACAGAAAACCCCTCACTATCATATGTACATACACCGCCGCCCCCCCCTCCAACACTCCCCAGTCTGGTCGCAAACAAGTGTGCCGAAACAACCGTGTGTGTATGGTATGTATGTGTGTATGTGTGTATGTATGTATGTGTGTATGTGTGTATGTATGTATGTATGTATGTGTGTATGTGTGCATGTATGTACACAGATAGATGTACATATACTCTAGGCATCCGCCAGGCGGGAGGGGGGTGCGAATGAATATGTACAGTATCTACCCGTTGGCCCTCCTCCTCTTCCTGCTGCTGCGCGCACAAGCAGCCTAGCGCAACTTGGCGGCTGAGGGAAACGGGGGATGGAGCCACGTGCGGGAAACGGTGCGGGTCGCCAGGCTGAGAGGGGGGAAACAAATCCCGCTCGGCTGGAATGTCAACGACGGCGTTGGAATGGCGATGGCGCGATCGAAATAGCTCAGCTCTCGCCTTCAACTATGTATCTACATACATATGGCTGTGCACGTACAAGCATGTGCGTGCAAGCAGGTGGTCGCGAGGGTTTACGCAGATGTCTATCTATGCTGCTGTTCTGCGGCTTCGGACTTGAGCTGGGCTGGGCTGGGCTGAGCTGGGCTTCAGGTGACTCGACTCATCCGCTCGGTTCGGTTGCGGCAGCGATCTGTGTGGATCGTGGGATCTTTATGGCTCGTCAATGTCAAAGGAGGAGGAGGGGGAGCAGGTCAGAAGCCAGAAATAGCTCTCGAGACTCGCTACATACATAGATATCTACATACTCTACGCTGCGCGCGTATCGAGACCGGGGAGGGATGTGTACATATGTAGTTCACATGATACATACCGTCGGCGGCCGCTGGGCGAGCGAGATTGCCGAACCAGGAGAAGGCGGACAAGGCAGCTGGTGCGATGGCTGGATGCGGACGTCGATGTGTGTGTTGGATGGCGTGTGGGATGTCGATGTTGTGTGCGGACCGGACAGCCAGCCACGGACGGGCTCGCCGTCGAAACGTCCGCTCCGAAGTACACGATCGCGATCGCGATCGTCGAAACGTCCCTCCACCGATGCTGCCCATCAATCCTCGATCGCGGCCGACCTCCACCACAGCACCACCCACCCATCCACCGAAAGATAGGCGGAGAGTCGGGAAAAGATAAAGATACCGACTGGCAACGTCGAGGAGAACACGGGCGGAACGGTGATATGGCATATTAAAACATGCTCCCTTCGCCCCCCTTCCTCTCTGTTCCCCCTTCCTTCCTTCTTTCGCTTGTACCCACTCTACCAATACCCCACCACGAGGAAAAGGAAAAAAAGAAAGAAAGAAAGAAAGAAAGAAAGAAAAAAAAAGCCTGAAGATCGAATCGGAAATTCCTCGCACATCACACGAAGCAAACTCGAAACAAACTTCCAAGAATAACAACAACTATATAACGCTCGTCGCTTCGCCCTTACCGTCCTCCCCCGACCCCGGTCTGTCTGCTGATAGACATGCCAATGCGGTTCGATTCCAGATCTAAACATGCACCGTCTTTCCGCCTGCTCCAGCTGCCTACCGTTGCCCTCACGCCCGTGATCGACGATGCCCGTGGCCATAGTCGGGTCCGTCAGTCACACACGGGTCAAGGTCCATCCCTCCCCATCCGTATATCCTCGTTCGCTCAAAATCCCTCGGGAACCCCCGCTGCTGCGGCTCCAGCCTCGCCGACATACGCGCCCAGGAGATGGCACCACCGTTCCTCGCCGTGCAGTAGCCGTCGAATCTCTCGATATGCGTGGAGGCTGGCGAACGGCATGCCCGTGACTGGGTCGCGGAACTTCGCGGGTTGTTGCGAGATGTAGCAGTAGGGGCGTGCGATGGCTGTGCGGCACACATCGAATCAGCAACTACCATCGACAGTGGGCAGTGGGCAGGGGACGGTGGTGGAGGGCGAGCGATGGAGAGGAGACGACACTGGACGGTGCAGGGAACGGGGGGACGGTGGGCGATGGGGCAGAGAGATGGGTGCGCGGAAGTGGACTGAATTGCGATGGATGCATGCATTGGGGATCGAAGAGTGATGAGGTGCGCTGGACATGGAGGTAGCAGCGGTGGACGGAAGGAAGAAGAAAGAGGAGAAACACACGGAATCGCCTGGACTGCTCGCCCCAGAGGACCTTGACGAGACTGGCCTTGTCTCTTACTGTCGATGGTTCAAAGTTCTCGAGCACTATCAGGTTGCGAGCCGATACTTCGTTGGGCAGCGGGGGCGGCGTGCGTGGCGTCTCTTGCGGCGGCGCAAGGGGCATCTTCTCGTCCGTCATCGAAGGGGCTGTTTCCTGCGATAGGGCTGAAGGGGCGGGTTCCCGTGGTAAAGCTGAAGAGAGCGGCTCCGGAGGGGCGGGATCTTCTTCGACAGCAGCTTCGGCTACGCTATCGGCAGTTGCAGGGAAAGCATCGACACCTTTTTGAGGGGATACCGGAGGCGCGGACGTAGCCGTAGCTATTCTCGTAGCCGTGGCTGTACTTGGAGCTGTAGCTATCCCCGGGGCCGTAACGGTACCCGTAGCCGGAGCTGGCGTCGTTATCGGGAGCGGTTTTGGTGCCGAAGGTGATGACGAACTCTGCTCCGCTGTGACTACATTTTCGGACGGTGCTGTACCATCAATCTGTGTCGCAACCTTCTCGTCGGCGCCCTGCTCTTTCTCTTTCCCGTCCTTCACCTTCTCCATATCCTTCTTGCCTTTTTTCATTTCCTTCTGCATTTCCTTCTCCCTCTCCCTTTCCTTCTCCTTCTTCGTAATTCTCTTCTTCTTCACCGGCGCCTCAACCTCGACGACTTCCTGCACCAGTCCTTTCCCAACTTTGACCAGTCGTCCGGTTTGCGCGTTCCATTCCGCCACCCCACTCCAGTACGTAATCACGGGCCCGACCCATTTCCTGTTCTGTAGTGCCGCCAATCGCTCCCTCTGCTCCTCGAGCTTCGCCTTCTCGGTCTCCTCCCAAGAGAAAAGGCTCCTGCGATTCCGTCGCTCCGTGATCTTGGCCTCCTCGAGTCTCTCCTCCTGTGTCATCTCCTTCTTCGGCCGGACCTTCTCCTTCTTGGCCGCCGCGCGCTCCATCAGCGCGATCGTGTGCAATCGGCGCTTCTCGCTCTCCTCCAGCCGCCGCATCGTCTCGCTCCGGTTCTGCAGCGACAGCGTGCGCGACGACGCACGCGTCGCCACGAACTCGGCCTTCTTCCGCGGACGCGACGTCGGATCGCCAAGCCCATCCGTCTCCTCTCCCGTTCCGTCGTCCTGGTCTTCGTCCTGCTGCAGCTGCCTCGCCCGTCCGACAACTCCCTCGCGGATGGTAACCCTCCGTTCCTTCCGCGGCGCCGGCTGCTTCCGCGGCTTCAGGAACGCATCGTCCGCTTTCCTCTTGCGCGCCTTCCGTGCGTCCTTCTCGGCTAGAAGGATCTCCCGCTCGCCCTCCTGCTCGTCCCCGTCCCCGCCCTCCGCCGCATCCTCGTCCTCGTCGCTGCTGCTCTCCATGAGCACATCGTCGTCGTCCGCGCGGTCTTCCCTCTTGACAAAGAACTCGACGTCGTCTTCGTCTTCTAGGAATAGTGTGTCGTCCGCGTCTGCCTCTTGCGTGAGCAGCTTGGCGAGGAGATTCCCGGCATTGGAGCGCCGAGCGCGACCAGCTACGAGGGACTGTACAGGGAGTGGCGTGGGGGAGATGCGCACCGTCGGCGTTGTCATCATTGGGGATTGTGGGGGTGAGGGAGGCACGGAGGAGAGCGAGTCATCGTCGTCGTCGAGGAAGGAGGAGGTGGACATGTTTGTTCGCTTGGTTGTGCTGGAGCGGGTGTTGGGTTTCTGTGGATGAGAAAAGCGAAAAGCTTGAGCTGTTGGGGTGGCTACTTCACGCGGGGCTTGGCTGCTGCTTTAGGCATAGTATGTAACATCATACATTATCACTAAAGATATCACCTACAACTCCATCCTCAACACCAAACACAAGCAACCAAAACGCTCTCAGAACTACAGTTTGACGCCGGGGATCAAAGCGTATACATCAGGAAACCCTCCTCTGCCGCCCTCAGCGAATCCGCTCTCAATACTTTGCAATAGAGTTTTTCTGACTTCCCTCTCCTACCACAACGCCAGTAGATTCGCCAGAGCCAAGTGGTGTCGCTGCATGCTCGTTGCTCCAGTCTTTTTCGCATTGGATATTTGCAAGCTTTACCGCTCTTCTTATCAGTTCGTCGATTGAGATTGGCTTCGATATGACATCATCCTGAAGTTTTATTACCATCAGCTGTAGAGGGAAAGTAGGCACGCAGCAAATACCATTCCGGAATCTCTCATCTCTTGCACTGTACATAGAATTGGCACTTTAGATGTACATTCGTCTCCTTATGCAATGGGCTCTTACCTTTGGCTCCTCTGACGTTCGCGGAGACCCCCAATATGGGCAGGTGACGAGAGAGAACCCCAAGCGCCTGCATTCTCCTGATCTCTTGTGTCGCGTCTATCCCACTCATGATAGGCATTTCGCAATCCTTTGGGAAAGCGTCAGCGTCTTATTCCACAAGGAAGTTGCACTCTAGAGGCTACCATGAGGCATATCTCTACCCCATGCACATCGGATCCCGAACGCTTCTCCGACGGTAATTTCCGAATGAAGTCGACCGCCTCCTGTCCGTTGTTTGCAGTATACCTGTCTCGAATCAGTCGGGTACCACAAACATTGAAGCCACGGAATAACCAACACAACACATCCTCGTGCCTCGAGCTGCTTTTTTAGAACCCTCTGGTTAATGACATTGTCCTCGACGACGAGGACCCTAAATCCAGTGACCGCCGAAGGTCGCCTCGCACCCAGGGAATTTGAAGGAGGCGTGGAATCCATAGCAGGTACCTGGGATGTGTTGTTAGCAGTGCGTAAAGAGTTTGCCATTCTCCCGGACAATTGAGCAAGCCATTCTGGCTCTGTATCAGGTTTCGAGCCTCGTCTTGTTGCCACGTAGAACGAGAATTGAGCGCCTCGGTCCTTGTTCGGAGCCATCCCTATCGATCCGCCCAACAGTCTGGCCAGGTTCTTGCAGATATATAGTCCCAGCCCTGGGTTAGGAGGTCATTGCGTGAGAAAAAGCCTTCGACGGAAGCAGGGGAATAAAGAGGATGGTGATATCACATACCCGAGCCGCCGTACTTTGTCTCCGTTTTGGGTGCTTGCTGGAACCGTGAAAAGAGATCTCTTCGGAAGTTATCCGTTATACCAATGCCGGTGTCTAGGACGGTAATGACCAGATACACAATGTCCCCATCACCCCACTGAGAATCAGTGACAACGGAAGTGGCATCCGTGATCTCTTCTAGACTCTTCTTCTCGAATTGGATTTCCCCGACCGTAGTGGGGATTTCTGCGGACACCCCCACCTTAACATCCAGTTTTTTTGTTTTCTGCCCCGACATAAACTTGATGGAGTTGGTGATCAGGTTGCTGAGAATCTGCATGACTCGGGCTGGGTCTCCCTTGAGCCATTGCACATCCAGCTCCGTGAGCGATTGCTCAGCTATGAAAGACATTTTGATCCCCTTCGATTCAGCGTCTGCCTGGTACATCCTTACGGACTCCCGTAGATAGAACTCTGGTTGAAAATCGATCGGTTCAACCCTCACCAAACCGGAATCAAGTTTACTCGTGACCAGGATATCGTCAATGATGCGCTTCTGATGAGCCGTGCAAAGGACGATAGTATTACAGGCTTCCACAATGGTATCGGCCAGGTCTCCAACGGTTTCGGTCGCTTTGGTCTTGTGGTCACCCATGCGATCCAAAATCAGTTCGGCATACTGCAGAATTGCGCTCAGTGGGTTGCGAAGCTCATGGCAAGTCATGTCGATGAATCGCTCTGCCAACCCCGGTGTCAATAAGTAGCGCCCTCTAGAGGAGGGGGTGACGAGTGCCCACCTTGTTGCTTTGTCCTCTCCAATGCTTCATCAGCTCGCTCCTTTTGCGCCGCCTCGGCGAGCTTCAGTGGTGTAATGTCCGTGAAGGTAGAATGGAATCCGTTCAGAGTCAACTTGTCTTCGCCGTAATCCGGCAAGACCTCGCTTACAACCCATTTCACCTTGTCCTTGTTGAAGACCCCATCTTTCATTTCCATAACTCTATACTCAATTGGCTGGTGCTTACTGCTGCTGGAGGCGCGGTCGAGCGGCCAAGTGTGTATAAGACGGTTGCACCTTTCGCGGTCGTCTGGATGAATGGACTCGCACCAAGTTGCTTCATAACCTTCGTCGGGTATTCCCATGATGTCGTGCCATCTGCAAGTTGATCATCAGCATAGACCCCCCGAGGACAAAAACAACGAATTTTTCCATACGCAGCGTTGGCAAGAAGCGCGACTCCTTCGCGGTCCATTTGTAGAAGGCCTACGGGCACAGATCTAAACAACTGCGAAAGACACTCATACTCAATGGGTGATATGCATGAAAGCTGACGAAGTGGAACTACCTGTGTGAAGCTCAATTCATTCCGTCGAAGCCGATCCTCCATCTCGCGGAGTTTGCAGGCCAACTCGGATTTATTTCGCTTCTCGGCGTCTGCTAAACCATTAGAATCGCCCCGTATGACAGGAAAGTCATGACAAACCGGCCAACTGTTCCTGCATCGCTTGCCCCACCAGCATCTCTGCGTTCCGAACTCCTGCCAGATAGTGAGAGATGTTGTCCTGTATTTGATTGATCCATATCTCGTAGTCATCATCCAGCCGCCTCCTCGGGTTGATTCCGAGGATGATGAAGGCTTCCGAATGATATGGTCCGGCACCGCTTGCGGGCAGGATAGGGATTACCACTGCGGTGGAGCATGGCGCTTTGAAGCCGCGACGGGTTAGGAGATGCATATGGTCATACTCCAGAAGGTTTTTATTCACTCTCTTTCTCCCATCTTGGAGCGCCTCTCGTATATCGTCGGCGAAGAGCCCAGTGTAGTCCGATATGTTAATGACCCGTGGCGCGACGGGGTGTCCCACCGGAATGCCTCTCTCTCCTAGTCTCCTGGCTTCGGATGCGACGACCTCGTAGAGTAACACGAATGGAGTGTCGTAGACATTCGAGTCAAACGCTTCCAGCACCCCCGGCCAAAAGTCGATTGTTTTTTGTGCGTTAGCCGTGGACTGTCTGAGTGATTGCAACATTGCACGTCGTCTGTTTTGCAGGATGCGGGCAGTGCCTTCGTACTGTTGCCAAAGGACTCCTCCAACATTGCCTGCCTTCTCCACAATCGGCGTGAGCGTCCAGTCAAAGTAGCACTCTTCATCAACGTCGACACGATCAACAGGAGCGATTTCCCCGCTGCGGACGATACTGGTACCTTTACGGCATGAGGCGAGGTGCACATGGATCTTGTCGTAGGCCTCTTTCCAGCCCTTCTTCAGTGCTTGTCCGAGTAACTGTGGGTGTCTCCTCCTGACACATTCTTTGTACGATGCGTTGTATATGACGACATATTCCTTGCCCCAAAACAACGCCATCTGATACGGGTGTACCATGATGGAATTGATGACTACTCGCACAGTCTGTCAGGTGTCCGGGCTTCGTTACTTCGCATGGGAGGGCACAGGAGCATGCAGTATTTACCTGTTCTCATCGAACCCGACCAACTACCCATTGCTCCTACCGCCGTCTCCTTCCAGTTCACCGCTTGGAGTTCAGCGTAGTAATCGGGTACCTGCGTCGTCAACGATTTGCGTGTCCAGTCCAGTATTGGATTCCATAGAATTGCACCACGTTTGTCAATCCGAAGATATTGGCACGGATAGTTCGAGGCCGGATTCTCTGGGGGTCTCCAGCCTTCTGCTGGTGTCCAGCTCAGAGCCTCGTTGTAGTGGGTAGCATCGCCCGTGATCAAGAAGTAGTCGTCGCCCGGCAGCACATAGTTTCCCCACGTCTTGCCGAATAGATACAGCGGCGAGGCGGGGCTAGCGTCCAGTATCTTGCGCAGGAAGCCGCACACGTCCAAGGCCGCAGCTACCCGGTCAAACGACTGATTCTTGTAGACTATGGCTGCGCTGATGGCCGAATCGTAGCGGTTGGCGACGGCAATCCGCTTGTCCACGACCATGAGCGGCCGTCCATCGATCGCAACAAATTCCCAGAGGCTGATGTTTTCGTGGAGGTTGCTTGAAACGCTCATGGTCCTGACCTGGGGGGCCACAGCTTCCCGCAACCGGAACAGACAGCCTGCCTTGAGGTTGCCCACACCGGTGCCCATTGGAGTAGTAGCAGTGGGACCGGAAGGAGAAGAAAGGGGGGGGACGCGCGATAAATAGTATGATAAGGCTTGTAGATATGGCGGTCCTACTGTCGGGGATAATAGATGCTTTGTCTTTGTGGAGAATGGGATTGAGTCTAAGAATAGAGGTCTATGGAGTGGAAAGAGAGTGTGGAATGCTAGCTAGGCAAGTAAGGACTCTAGGTGGTGGGCCAGCAGTTAGCGCCCCGCGTGCGTCATTGCCACTCACCGCTGTCTCGTCTCCCTTCCCGGCAGCGTAGCAGCTCGTGATCGGACCCCATGGGGTATGTGCAGATACATATTGCACCGAGGACACTCTTCCACACTGCCGTCAGCCAAGGGCAAATCCGTGTCCTAGTAAAACCGAGTGTCTCGGAGCAACCGCAAACAACTGCATAGATGAAAGAATGGTCGAACCAACTTTCTGCTTCATGCATCGGGTCTTCGGGTCGCTATGTATACATCTGTGGTGCCTAAGTATGCAGCAACGAAACCAGTCCGAAGACGCCGAACCACGCCGGCCAGTCCGGGCTAGAGAGTGCACCGATCCCAAAAGGCGGAAGCGGTGGCCATAATGTCGTTGAGAACCTAATACCGCATGTAATCAATGGACGCCCGAAAGCTGGGAGCCTTGCCATACTCCGAGTCCTCGTGACCGCCAATTCGTGTATGTATTTTTTTCCAGCTGGAACAAGCCCGCCGGGCCGAATAGCTACCGAGAGCACCGCTATGGGCAATGAAGTACGTATGGAAAACGGCCTTTCTTGTCGGGTTGCGGACTCACTCGCTTCAAGTTCAAGTTTGCAAGGGTGTTGTACAGGATATCTTCTACAGTAGCAGCACAGGGTGGAACTTCCGTGCCGAGTTGTCCACTCGATTCCGTGATAATGCAGCATTTGAACATTTGATGCGTACTTTGCTACTGTATTTAATACGTACGATCACGATTTTCATTAACTATCTTAAGGTTCATGGATATCATCCAGAGTAGCATGATTACATAAGAAGTATAGGCAGTTTACATCCGCCTTTGACACTAGATTCTATGCAAGTCTAAGTTTGGGTTACGAATCAAGCTGCCCCCCGCCTTCCGTCAAGGCACTCTACCTTCCGCCAAGACCATAAAACTAAACCCTCGCCACACCTTACAACACCAACCGAGGCACAGACCACACCGGCTGGCAGCTCTGGGGGTAGTGTCATTCTTTCCGCCAACGTCCTCGTCCGTCGCCAGCGATCCGTCCGGTTCCTCCTCTCGGTGGATTTCGTCAACTCGAATGTGTACTTCTCGTGGTCGGCCATCATGTACGCGCCCGAGCAGCTAGTTAGGCCCAAGACCGGCAGCCCGGGCTCCATCGCCTACGGCAGTGCGACAATGTGGTCCACCTGGAAGTCTAGATCCACGGGGAAAAGGCTCATGGCCGAGTTCCCGCTAGGCACGAAAGCCGTCCGGTCCTCGCTCAGGGTCCGGCGCGGCCGATGGATATCCTCCTCCTTAACGGTGAGGACGAAGCCGTTGACCAGCGACGGTGTAGTTTGTGCGCGGGGTCTTGGAATCGTCCAGGCCGAGCGGAGCTATCGGCGGGGCCCACTTGACACCGATGGCGGCGAGGGGGTTGTCGTAGACGGCTCCCGGCAGATTCGTGCTGAAAAGCGTCTTCGTCAACCGCGCGTCGAAGGCTTCAGTGCTGGGATCGATCCATCAGCGATTTGCAATTCAGCGCGATGTTCTAAACTTGAGCCCCGGCGCAGGCAAGTCCCTCGACAGGAGGCAGGACGCAACCCTGAAGGCCCGGAAGGACAAGTTATTTATCTCCTGAGTCATATTTCGTTGGGCTGGGGTTCCGCTGGAAGTCTCCCGTCTTCCCGGTGATAGTGCGCTTCTACCTAGCCTTGGCTCGGTGATGTCTCAGACCCAAATGCTGGCCGTGCGGTTGTTGAGGCGCAGTTAGAGATCATGATCACCGTTGCGTGGTGGTGTTCCGCTTCAGCGATACGAACCTACCACGTTCCGTGGGTGGCCTGAAGCGAGTCTGTATTACGAAGCGCCGCTGGTAACTCCGGACCCAATCCACGCACTTGGGGCCACATAGTCGGCTGCTTGGGAGTATCCTGTGTTGACCATTGGACTTTATCATCACCACTCAACTAACTGAAGATGCCAAGAGATGCTAACCAACTTGAGATGTGGTACTACAAACTCGGGGCAGCCCGCTTGATATGTGTCGCAACAAGTACATAATTATATCTATATAGTAGAGTCATGCAGACTGGTTAATAACTACCCCCTGGCCACTGGAATTTTGGGTGAAGAAATCTAGACTACAAAGTCTGTGTGCTAGGATGGTGCGTAGGGTTCTGCAGAGCCGAGCTGGGGTCTTACCATGGGGAGACAAACCTATGTAGTGTAAAAAGTTCCAATCTGCGCCATAGCCATCATTTCAGCAGTCAATTCGCGAATTTATCCCGTGCTGGACACTCACTACTTATGCACCTACCTACTAAGCTCGTTGCGGGGTGAGCTGTCTCCGCCGCTCCCTTCGACCCAACGGTCCGTCACCAAGAGATGTATAATGCGAGGGGCAGGTAACCAAGTACATACCTCTAAATTCGTTGAAAGAAAACCTGCAAAAAAAAAGCCTAACTAGGTACCTAATTAGACCGAAAGAGCGGAATAGTGAGGGGCGATCTTCAGATATCTGCAGACGCAACACGGCCCCTTTCTTCCAACCGGAATGCGTCCAGACGAAGCCGGCGGGGTGCAGTATGTATGGTCCAATGAGTGCTCCCGAGCGTTGGCTTTTCTCAGTGCAGTCCGTCGTGGCCAGCCAGCCAGGATCCACTGGACTGAATTGTGCTCGACTGACCCGCCGCCGTCGACTGTGTGGGCAGCCTGACCCTTTCACGGCTAGCACGCGCAGCCCGGAGGAGTAATTACACAGTTAGTGTTCGAGGGATACTCCATACGGTGATAAAACAACGGGTAAATGAGTACCGGTATCACACCACTGTTTGTGCGTTATAGGGGCGGCATCGGAAATCCATACGCTTCGCATGCTGGTACTGTACCAAGAAGAGCGATGGCGAGACTGCGCGTAGTAGACACGTCTAGATAGGCAGTGGCAGGTAGTCCGGAATCCGACCCAACGAGCGTTCTCACCATGCCCTGTTGAGCCAAATATCCCCACCCACTGGACGCCAAGCAGCACTGCGCACGAGCGGCGACCGTCACACGCCCCGACTCTTCGGAGTCATTAATCGCTGGAAATGCCTGTCTGAAAGCAGAAGCGCCCAGTATGTGCAGCCCCCAGGGCCTTGGCTGCTAGCTCCCTGGGTCTATCTCAACCATTTCACGTTCTTGACGACTTCGATGATAGTTTCTGGTGCAGCGGACGAGTGTTGGGCTTGCAGCTCGGTCTGATGTTGTATCTCACGTGGCCGCAGCCAGCTTGGAGGGGAGCACTGCGGCCCAAGCCTTTCGATCATTGGGGATTAACAAGCCACACGCGGCTCGACAGTGAAGGTTTTGCCAAAGTATTGGCGCCGTATTGAACACGCATTATCACTCGAACCTAGAACGGGATTCATCAGATTTTAAAAAAAAGCAATATCTAGCATATACTATGCGATTAATGAATCACCGCCATCAGCGATAGCGAATACCCACATCGTCACAGTCCAGACGGTTAGACTGCACGTGAACAACGTGAACAACGGCAAAACCGGAGATAAATGGCAATAGTGATAAATGTGTACGGCGTTGTCCGCGCTGTGCGGTGTTGCGGTCCGACGATACCGAGCGGCGCTGCCAGCCCCACTGTGCGGCTGAAGCATTCCAGACGGACGGACAGACATAATCCCCCCAAGCCTCTACCTCCAAGAAGAAAACCCCCGGAGGTGACGGTTCAAACCGAGTTTCGTTCTCTCGCGGTTCCAGACTCTGGAAGGCCAACGGTCCCGCCACCCTCGCCGTGGTCGCCATGTCGAGCCGAGGGACGGAGAACCCCACTGGGTACCCACCACGCGGCGTGTCCATGGATATAGGAGCCGAGTACGTATCGAGAGTTCCTGAGGATGAAAAGTAGGAGAGCTGGGAGAAGCAGGTGGACGGCCCACCTCCGCGGGCGCGTCGGTGACAGTTGGGATGCATGTGGGGGACGGTGAGCACCTCGTGGATGTCCTGGTACGTATGTACTAATTACCTACATACTAAACCACCCCTCCATTCCCTGCTCTCCCAAACCGTAGAATGCATTCAACGTCATACTGCCGTGGTCGCCCTGGCGATACACGCTTCGACACACCGAGCGTATTCCTACGAACCTCCGGACCGACCCAATTCAACGCGCCCAGCCCTCTTGGTCGGCTACAATCACGCATCGCCACGCAGACGTTCGGGCGGTGCGACTTCGCCGATAGCAATGAATTTACACGAAACGTTCGGCCTCGCACGAGCCGAAAACGCAAGTACATGGGCAAATTCACCGTTGAGTTCACGTGTTTTTCCGTACGTTGTATGTGACGTATATATGATTGGCCCTAGGAGGCGGATGTTCTACGTACATACTGCCGCCGCATGTGAATGGCTGAAACACGAACAAGTTTCCGCAGCGCTGCGAGAACAACGCACCATTGTCAGCCCTGCAGAGGAGCACAGTGTCGTGCCGTGAGCAACCGGCTTCCCGTGACTACGCACACATCCTGCCCCGCGGCCCTCAACCGATCACCGCGGTCCTCAACCGATCACCGCGTGTGGAGAGCAGCCAGACGCAGCAGAACTCGCTCCCGTTGCTGACCGACTGGAGCCACATCAGCAGCGCTGAACGTGCCGGCCCCAGTCGCCGCGAGCAGTTGTTTTGGCCGCTGAAGAATGCGGCGCGTCCAGAGAGTCCAATCTCCGGCAAACCGCGGCCCGAATCGAAGTCAAACCCTATGCGGCCAACCGGCGAGGAAACGTGCTGTATGGGGAATAAGCAAGCCGACCCTAGAACAGTGTAAGAAGAAACCATAGGGTCCACTTGTCCTGGTGGCGCTAGCACATGCGGACCGCGAAAGTTGCTGCGAGAGCGTCAGCACAGCACGGGCTGGAGGACGTTGGTGAGGATAGATACGGACGATGCCTGTTGACATGCGAATTGCTGGTCAGAGGTCAATATCCTCTCGTCGCCCCGCTTCGACCGGCCCCCGCCGCCCCCCCAACCACCACCACCAATGAGAACAAGGGATGTTCACCCGGAGGCTCTGTACAAAGCTAGCGAGACCCATGGAGCATGTATTGAGTTTCGGTTGATACACCTCCGAGCCCACCGGTTGACAGATCGAACGACCAGTAGAGCTCAATCTCGCCGGTCCGCGACGGGAAACAATTGCCCGTAAAACGGATGTTGGCGACGCCGAAAGCTAACCCCCACAAGTCAGAACGCCTTCTATGAGTCTGTAAGTCGTTTTGGGGAAGGCCTTCTATCTCAGCTGCCCGGTTTGGCCAACACAGATGCTCCGGATTTGGGGGTTTTTTCCCACCACATCTAAAAGGCCCGAGTCGGCGGACGGCGTGGGGGAGCTGGCGCCCCGCAGCCGCCATACCGATCTGGACCTGGCTGTGTTCGTACGTGCTGTCCCCCAAGGATAATACCTACATGTATATATAACACTGGGAGTACATAGGCTTTATCCACGGATCCTGCTTGCATTCTTTCTTTCTTTCTTTTTCACCGCCAACAAGCAGGAGCCAAGCCGCATGTATTTACGGCCCACAGCCAGCTGCGAAGATGCTACCTTCGTCACGTGTGTAGGTAGCATCCCAATCTCGCGGCGCCGAAACGCAGATATCATACCGCGATCCGCAGCCCAGCATCGCGTAGTGGGGTGGGAAATGTGGTTTTCTGTTGAGAGGAAGCCATCCCATTCTAGCGGGAAATCCTTCCTGCTCGTACAAACACGGAGCAGTGGACTGAAATATACACGCGGCGATCCCCATCCCGGCTGCCGTGCGTGTGAAAATCCTCGAATCGACGGCCCGTTCTCGGGACGTTAGCACGGCACATATGTGTATGTAGTTCTGATAGTGATAAATAATATAGCGTATCCGAAAAATTCTCCGATGCCCCGCAATCCCAGCAACGCGGTAATGGATCACATGTGCGGGTGTATGCTCCCTGACCCCGCTGTCCGTGCGAGCGCTAGTCCTCCCGCCCTCGAAGTTAGCCGTACCATTGGCGATGGGGGTGATTCTGGACATGGAGACGGGCGAAGGTTGTTGGGTCCGGGTGCTGCTTGATGCTATGTTCTGCCTCTCGACTACTAGCCCTCTAGATCACGTAGCTAGCCGGGTGAGAGAGCAAATCTCCGCATGATTGTTGGTGTTTCGTCTGTTATTGTTGATCTCAGGTGGTAGTGACTCAGTAGAGCCGGAGCGGCGCTCGGGCATCGGTGGTCAGTGAGCACGCGTCCGCTTTGAACTAGAAGGTTACATGCCATGTAGAGTATCTCCCGGCTGTATGTAGGGGTACTTACCACTACATGGAGTAACTCTAATTCTGGCGGCGACAGATGCCTCCCGCCGCCAGGCGTACTCACGCTGGAAGGCAACATCTTCGATATCAGATGTCCAATGCAGCCGGTGTTCGACTCGGCCACGACCAGCCTCTTCTTCTGGCCGCTGTCTTCGCGACAAGGCGGATTGACCGCACCAGGCACTCTTACCCCCGGTCGCGTGCATTCAACCGTCTTTTGACGCTTTCCGACGGGCAGGATAATCTCACTTCTGTTTCTTGACACTCCAACCGCCCTAATTGGACAACACCCTGCTGTGCCGACTGAGGCCGTGAGGTCGGTTTTTCCGTACTAACCGATCCTGAAGAAACCGGTGGGGCGGCCATTCCGGAGGTCCGTAATCCATGCAGTTGAAACTCGAGATAAATGCCATTTGCCGCCTCATATCACCCCGAGCCGTATAAGTAGATGGGCAATCCACCATCACCAGCCAGCTTTCCAAAATACAACCAAAAGCTCGAGCACGGCTACCTGATCAGCCAACACGCCTTCACTGTCGGGCAGAAACCTCCACCGTGCAGCCAACCCATCGCACTTCGTCCAACGGAACATTCAAGACCCCGTTTCCATCATGGCCGCCCAGTCCACGAACAACGGGTCGGTGGTTCCTCCCACCTCCTGAGGAGCTTGGTTGAGTATTGAAGTTAAGGCTGACATCCAGAAGCCCCTCAGGCCCGATAACGCCGCACGCACACGACTCCCACAATTCCGCTGGCACCTCGTCCGTTCCCGCCAACACCCCTTCAAGTTCGGCCACCGGAGCCAGCTCTCCTGCAACCTCGTTGACCACGACTCCACCCAGAAGCCCCCCCATGGTTGGATCCCGTCTCCTCCATGACGACCCGTGGTGCCAGTTAGAGGGCAGAAGATCCAATTATCACGACGATCTGGAGGAAATGCTCGCAGAGTGCGGGAGTATTCTGGAGTAATGATTCTGCCCTGCCCGTCCAGCCCCACATGACGGTATCCGTATCGCACGGACCGCGAGTGGAGCTTTATTCCTTCGCATGTGCATTCGCTAGCTCCGCAGATGCATCTTTGGACCAACCAGATGCTGCCGCGAGGCTGGAGTCGTTGGACCGGGGTTTGTTTGGCTTAATTTTCGCACCGTTTCTTTGTCAAGGGCCAACTAGATAGACTGATGACGGACCGCATATCATTGTATGTAGTATGTGTCTGTATGTCTGGAGTTGATTCCTTCTTTCCTTGAATGTCGTTTGTTGCGTTGCTATATCCTGTTCTGATAATCCCCCCATACTGTGTCCCGTCAATGTAGGAGTTCAGGGTGTAGATACTGTACTCTGTCTCGTTCTGTGGGCGCTTTCCGGTGCTATGACTGCAGTGTGTTCCGTTTGAAGATAGTCGTTGGTATAGTCATTGGTATTTGTGTTACTGTATGCCACTCCCAACGCATTAGACTTAGAGTTTCCAACGATTCGATCTGTTCCGTATTCACAACCCCTTTTCAGTCTTGCGAATTGACACAGGATTTCTTGCCATATCGGCTCCGGATGCCCTGAAGTATCTGCCTGCATTTAGTTCTCTGGCGTTCGGTGGTTGTGGCTCATGAGCAGGAGTTGCGGGTTATCGCGCCACCACGGTCGGCACGCCCTTTTCTTTTCTTTTTCTCGCCACCGACAAAGCTTGCACGACGCCAGCATACCCAACTGCGAAGCCAGCGAACGAACGAGCCTCGCGCCACAAATTCCTCTCCCGGCAGACGACGAGAATGGCCCCGTTGATATCGGGGAGGGCTGCGAGACAAGGCCGGCTCGGATGGCCGCATACTGGCCGACGGTCGTGAAATACGCTCCCTCTATCGTCCCACAACGCCCGTGGCTACACAGCAACGTACACCGGGCGCATGCTCAAAGGTTGAGCGACTGGACCGATGGCAGGATGCCGTGGGCTCTTGCGGAGACGTCGCGGTCGAGGAGAAGGTCGGGCCATCACCGTCAGGAAGGACAACTTGGTTTCTCAAGATTGGTGTGTGATGTCGCTAGTCGGTTCTTCCGCTGCAACATCGACAGCTTATCGAGTATCTCTCTGCGGGAGGTGGTGGCAATAGCCATGGACCCGCCCCGTGTGGTCCGAGGGATGGGGACAATCCGAGAGAAAGGCTGACCCGCGTTCAGATTTCGTGCACGTTTTCCTCCTACATCTCCGGTGTCGACACAAACGAAGGCCACAACGCTGCCGACCCATCATACCAGCTGTCATACTAGTTACGGTGGACTGTACACAGCACGCGGCGAAACGAATCATGGCAGTTTGGAACATCCGCCGTACCGGAGGTCGACGACAAGTATCGGAGGACCATCAGGCTTCTCCATCGCCTGTTCCGCCCGGAGTGCACCCTTGGGGAGTGATTGCCCAATGCCCCACAAGAGAATAGAGCAGCTATGAACTTCTGTGCCACGAGCTGAAAGTTCGTAAAGAAGAGGACGGCTGTTTTCGAACACCAGACGGGCAACCGAGAGGGGAGGGCAAATTTTCAGAGGAAATGCGGAGGGCTATCGCCAACAGAATAACACTCCCCTCTTCTCACCCGAACGGCAGATTGTACATTGCTATATCCACCTGTGTAGTCACTATCAGTAAACGAACTCAAAGAAGAGAAGAGTTCTACCGGCCTTATCATCTCTCCCAGACCATGCCAAAATCCAAGCATGGTTTTTTATAATCAGTGCCTTCGAGGCGCGAGAATCCAATGACGACATATCCCATTGGGTTTCAAACGCAGGCACGTCCAGCAAGAGAAACTCGAGTTTTGCTAGTCGTACCATACATTCCTTAGGGCCTAACAAGCATTATTTACTCAAACAAGCGTTTGACCTTTTTTCGTATACGAGTACGATCCAAGATCACAACAAAAGAGGAAATCAAAGAAACATTCAAACTCAAAGCGACGAGTTGGAGGAATCTGTATTTCAGAGTTGATTCGCCATGATGGCAAGGCGGTCTACGGCAAGAATGTGTTAGATACTAGTCGTCAATCATACTGATGGATAGGAAGTAACTCAACGCTTCAAGTACACAATATCTGCCCCGGATTCCACGCTTCACTGGACAAACATTCGAAGCGGGGCATGAGAGCAATATCTGTTGTGCAAAAATTTTCTTCGGGTGTCACCATGCATGAGCGAGCAGACAACTCTATTTTATGCAAACGACCCCTGCAGCTGTGGATCGTGACAACTCAGAGTAAGTATATACTCTGAAGAGCACTCACCATTCTCCGTCAGAATCCAGACATGATTCCCCCCCTTATTGGCACAGCTAACCGATAGCCCCGTCCAGGCCCTTAGGGGTGACTGTTGCTCCAAATGTCATCGCGCTTCGGTGGGCGTGATTTTATCACTGATAACGATGGGCAGTAGACAGATTCGACTTTGTTCAGTTTGCATCTGTCGTTTTCGCTGGTATGATCCCGTATTGGACAGTCCGGCTCGTTGGTACCACCCCTGGAACCATCTCAACTTGTCTCCGCTTTTCTTTTTCTTCGCCACCTCATAAAACATAGCTGCTTCTTTCTCCCGCATTGTCTCATTCATCAGGTTGCAACGACTGTTTGCACACTTTCCGTTTGCTTCTCGTCTCCTCCCTCCCCCGTGTTCTGCCGTGTCTTTGATGACTTCACTCAAGCCCGCTCTAGAGCTTTGAACGATCGGTTTCGACGAATGTGCTGAAGCCGGAGACGTTGCGAGAGGAGTGAGTCAAGAAATCCCTTCCGCAAGGCTGAGGATTGCCTCCATGGCACGAGATCGATCATACACAGGACGCCATACTCTGTCCCGCCAAATTCTCTTGAGCTACCAGCTCATGTCCCACACCACAGAGGTGTTTCGGCGCAGCATCACCAACCGCGTGCACCAGCAGAGCACTCAGGTCCCACAGCCCTGGGCTCCGCAATACGACATCCGCGAGCACCATTCCTTTGGGCAGCAGCATCTCCGCAAGATGGTGGACCACCGGGGGTCAGCGTCTGAGTACTGGCTGAAGCGGTCGGGACCAAGTTTGGGGGTTGTGCTTCGCATCTCTTCCGGCCATCATGAGGGGACGCGCAACTGTCGCTCAGGCATGGTGTGCAGGCTGTGATATTACTCACAGCTAGGTAGCTCTCCCGGACTGCTGTTCAAGACTGCTAGTTTCTAGCCGGTAGACGCAATGAGCAGGCGCGCGATGTGTCGCCCGCCTGGCATCGACAGAGGAGCCCCGCGACCGACTGAGGGAGGGAAAAGCGCACGAAGGAAAAACACACACCAACGATCATCCAGCAGTTCAAAGTGGAGGGAATGGATCGGAAGAGCAACAGCGACGGGAGAAGCGGTCAAGACCTTGGTCGTGGGGCTGCACTTTCTGGGGTCCGAGCTCGAACCATGTAGTCCAGCAAGTTCACCGCCGCTTCGAGCCCCCTCTTTACGGAAGCTCTCGGATAGAGATGGCGCAAATACAGTCACCAATCAAGAGACACAGCACACCTGGAGGCGGTTGACTCCGATCGTCCGAGAACCCGAGTTTCGCCCTTGCCACAAGCTTACTATACATAGGTGCATACGCCATTCGTGACTTCTTGCGCGGGATCTGTGCGCGACTCTCCGGAATCTGCCGCTACATCATCATGCAGCCACGTCTTCGGCATCCAGCAGGTACATATGTGTATGTAGATATTGATGTATACATGCTTTACGTATACAACACTCCGGACACAACTGGGCAGTCGACCCACTGCTCAGTGCTGGTGGTGCCCGTGCATACAGGACTCAAACGCGGGAACACATCTTTAGGAACTGCCCTGAATGGAAGGCCCAGCATAAGATTCTGTGGGTGGAGGTGGGGGAGGAAGGACTGGTTTGAAATCCAGGACATGCAAGGTGCAGCCAGCCGGTCTTGGGCTTCCTCTTCACAGGTGTAGGGAAGCAGGACCCAGCCCCGGCTGAGGAAGACGCGCAGAGCGAGGCGTGGAGCGGGAACTCCGGGAGTGGAGAGAAAGGGAAGTGGAGACCAAGGGAAGAGGAGCGAAAGGGAAGAGGAGCGAAAGGGAAGAGGAGAGGAACAAGACGCTGAGGAGCGGGCGCCGGGGACGAGGAGCAACCGCGCTTCCTTCCCGCCCTCCTTCATGGCCTCCGCAGAAGAGGAGTAGGATGTGGAGGCGGCTTTCCTTTGTTCTTTCCTTTGTCATTCCTTTGTGGTTTCCTTGGTGTGCTTTATATCTTCTTGGGACAGGGGAGCTTGCAACGAGCCGCCTTCGTGCGGACTGCGAACGGGAAGCGTGTTGTGTGTAGGTACACCGTCATGATCTCCATAGATCGTATGCGACAAATGACAAAACAAAAAATGACACTCCATACACAAGGCGTGACGAGGACAAGCGGATGTGCAGTGGCGTCTGATATCGGACCGAAAGCAAAACATCTCCTCTTTGTTCGTCCGCGATTTGGAGGGGCTGGAAATTGAGCTCGTACTGAAACGCGCTCTGTGATTGGCTATCTATTTACCGGCAAGAAACACGGATGCTACCTATCATAGCCTATCACTCACATCTAGCCAATGAACGAACGGCTGGGTCCATTACGTCACGAGTCCGGGGGGCGGACGCCGACTTGCGGATGATTACATACCTATCGCACCCAGCACGTATTGCCATTGTGCGATCCTTCACTTCCATTAACTAAATCCTTTGACCCTTCCTTGTGCTCGAATGCACCTGATTAATCCGCCTCATCAACGACGATCTCAACATGCATGACAATGGGTTATCAGGAGCACTCAGTAGAAGATATTTAACAGCACATTGCATGGAAGCGATATCACTACATACTATGATATTGTTGGAAACCCCGCTCCTTCCTATTCGCCATACACACAACATACGCCCCGCGAGCCCAGGCAATCGCACGCTTGACAAATCGACAGCACGTACTGCCCTCCGATTATGACCTGCCATCAATTACTCAAGAACCAACCGCTGTTTTTCGCTGATCGAAATAGAATCCAGCGCGCACGAACGTATCGCTTCACCCCGGCGCAACCAACCAGACGACCCAAGAGACCGCAGATGCCGCAGATGCCGCGGGCACCCGCAACATTCGTGCCGCCCTTGTCGCGCACGTCCGTATCGCACCCATCCAGAGTCTAGATGTGTATGTGGATAGTTACTTCCGCTGGTCTAGTCGAGCGCACCGAGGGGGCGGATACATTGGTAAGTAGAGTACGTACGCGGAACTCTTCTACAACAGTACGGAGCAGGTCGGATCGCTATCTAGTTGTTCGGAGCTATGAAAGGTTGGACAGACCGGTGCCAGCTGGCCACGCACTGTTGGCCGTGCGTCGCGTTCAGTGCAGCAGCGAGGGGCTGGCAGGTATCTACCCGCTGTTCAGCGTGCAACGATGGTTCGACGATCCACAAGCCCGAGGAGTGCGTACATTTAATCGTCGATTGCATGCGAACTATATAGATCATGGGAATACACTGGTCCAGTCCCCGTCCACCGTCCAAACTGCGACCCCGATCGGTTCACAAATTAGTTGTGCCTGCCCTCTGCCTGTCCCAAGAACACGGAGGGCACCAAGGAAATGACAAGACAAAAGTACAAAGGAAGTCGCCCAGTCAACCCGCTTCCGCCGAAGTCAAAGAAGGCGGGCGTGGGGAAGAACTACATAGTCGTTCCTCCGCTGAAGCCCCCGGCTCCTCGGCCTCCAGCCTCCTCTCGTCCACCTTGTGACGCCTCGCTCTGTGCGTCTTCCTCAGCCATATACGGCATCCGTCTCCCCACGTATGGCGAGAAAGTACACAGTTGCCTGGCTGCACTCCCCACACTTGCCGGTACTCTATCTATCTAGTGCGGCCTCTGGCAGTAGTATATACTAGACCTATTTCTTGTGGGTGACCTTCACGCCCGCCCGCCCCCCGCCTTCCGATCGAGCGTTCCAGTTGGGCAAGGGGCCTGGGTAGCGCACCGGTCTCATATGTAGACGAGGAATTCCACTCCGCGAGCGGTCGGGGTCATCCGCAGCCGACTTGGCCCGGCCCTCCCAATTTACAGGACTTCTTTGTGGGCTGCGCACCATCAGCCGTCGTCCGGCGGAGAGTGGCGATAGATATGCTTCCTGGCCTATCTAGAGGGGGCGTACACTTGGCCGGGGGCCAGGTTCGTCCGAGGCTATGTATGTAGAGTATGTATGTAGAGTACCCGCAGGATTGCCGCCCGAGCGTCCGTATAGATCGGCACCATTTCGGGGAGTAGGGGGTGGGGGTGTGGCGTCTTCGGGCAGCCACTTGCGAGGGCTCGAGCGATTACTGCGCACTCAGTATTGTAGGCATAGAAGCCTCTGCGGAACTTGCGGCCTTTCCACTGCTCTCTCTCCCTTCCGCCAAGCGGCCGCAGAATCCTCCGCGCCAGCGTCCGTTCGAGAGCCGTCCGCGAAGGGTGGAAAGCCATCGTTGATCATGAGGGCCGTCCTCAGCAGGGCCGTTTCTCCCTTCCGTGCGCCCAGAATATCCCGGGATGAACACTGTCCGTGTTCCGAAGGCGCTATCTTAGCGCGCCAAGGCATGCGTGCATGCTAGCCACAGGCAATCGCTACGCAAGGAGTGATACGCCATGACCCCGTCCACCCCCTGACGCACCGGCCGAACCCTCGTTTCCAATCCATGGCCTGGCAGACCCAAGGGAGTTACACGAGGATACACTTGCATAAGTTACTTACCGTTTCCTCGCCGCCGTTCCAGAAAGAATTATCCATCAACTTCGAGCACGGGTAGATATTCTAATTACAGTAGTAGTAAAGAAAAAAAGAAGAAAAAAACACCAAAAAGAGAAGTCCCTCCGACCAGAGTCGAACTGGTGACCAACGGATGACAACTTTGCAATTACAGTCCGGTGTGATACCAACTACACCACAGAGGGATTACTTGTGACAGCACTTCTATGGAGGTATAAGTAGCAGAACGAGTGAGGTGTATACTATGCTTGTCACGACGAGTACAGCGCCGTGATGGGCTGGAATCGGTCTCTCAAAATCTAGGGAACCCTTGGCACACTCGTTCTACGTGGCTGGTCGGTGTACTACGAGCGAGGTGAAAGAGGACGTTGAATAATCTAGGCCACAATACAGACCACCGGTTCCACTCCACGTGTGAATATCTCAAATATCGCTTCTTCCATATTCTAATGTACTCGAGTCTCACACCCACTATTCACAGGCAGCCTCTGGCACATAGCTCATCAAGAATAATCGCATACATAGGTATCTGGTATCTAACATAAATCGTAAAGAAGGAAGGAGAGAAAGAAAGTAAGAAATAGAATCGTTAGTTGTAAAATTTTCATATTTTTCCGATAGAGCGCCAAACACGCACGAGGAGGCAGGAGAAAAAAAAAGCTGCAACACAGCCGTTTGCAGATGGTGAAGCAAAAAAGTCAAAAATGATCGATCCCTCCACCTCGAGAGGTAAACTCTACGGTTGCCTGCCAAGCCCATTCAAGTTCTAGCTTCTGCCAGCTCCAACTCCAGTTTGCGGATAATTTCATCCTTTCTCCTGTTCTCCTCCTCGAGTTCCTCATTGCCCACCACCACGGCGGTCCCTCCATCGACGATCCTCTCCTTGAGGGTGTCTACTTCCTTGGTGAGCTCGCGGATTTGCGCGTTCTGGGCCGCGAGCGTTTCGTTCTGGCTTTCGAGTAGGGTTGTGATCTTGACGAGCTGGTCGGTAAGGATCGATTCGGCGAAAGAGGGCGCCACAGGAGTGGGTGCCACAGCAGGCGTAGCGGTCGCAACAGGAGTGGGTGCGGGAGTGGCAGCAGCCGGGGGAGTGGCAGCCTTGGGAGGCGGTGCAGTGGTAGTCTTGGTAGGAGATTTGGGGCGGATCGGCAGCTCCTTCTCGACGGTAGGGGTAGGAGTTGCGGCGGGCGCAGCTGCCGCAGGCTTGGGGGTCTCCTTGACCGGACTGACCGGAGTCCTGAAGGAGTCCAAGCCGGCGGCGATGGAAGGCGACGGTGTGTGCGTGTGCAAGGTGTTCTTGCGAGTCGACGGCGCAGTAGCCGAAGCGGGAGCCGCAGATCCAGGGGCAGGGGAAGCTCCAGGCTGGTAGAGGGTCTCCAGGTCAAACTGTGGTGGCTCGGCATCGGCTCCTCCGAACCAATCGCCGGAAGAAAGCGCCGCCGTTCCTGACGCCGCCATGGGGTAGATGTCCGACTGGTAGGTTTCGGCCTGAATGACTAGCTGTTAGCGGCGAATGTGGTCGCAGTGTGAGTGATTGAAATTACCCGTCGAGGAACGATGAAGGAGATAGGCTCGATGTACGCGTCATTGACAGTCTTGAACGCCCTCATCACCTCGTTGTCGTTGACCTGGAGTCGCTTAGCAAACCCCCCTCCACATCGTCAAACGGATACAATACCGAAACACCCCTCTTGGGCAAGAAGGCGACTCCCCGCTGAGGCTCGCTGCTTTTGTACTCCGACAGGGGAATGAACTCGCTGCCGTCGTACTCATAATATCGAATGTTTCCATCACCCTTTCCGGCAAGATACAAGCACTTCGTGCCCTCGTCCCAGAACGGCATGCACACACCCGAGATACTGTCCAACATCTCGAATCCGCCGACAGGTCCCTCCGACAGGGCCCTCAGGTCCCAGTGCCCGAGCTGGCGATCACTCATCTTGCTGAAGCCGGTGGTCGCAATCTTATCACCGCCAACATCTCCGGTCATCCACACGGCCCTGCTGTTCTTCGCTCCAGCATGTCCGGCCACCTCGTGCACAGCCTTCTCCTGTCTGGGATCCCAAACACGGAGCTTCTTGTCCCTACAAGTCGTGACAAGCATGGATCCGTTCGTAGACCAGGACATGGATTGCACAATGTCACCATGGGGCAGTTGGTGAACCGATGCGCCAGTGGTAACATCCCACAGCTTGATCGAGTAGTCACCAGAACTAGTGGCGAGGACGTTTTCCGCTGAGGGGTGGAACAAGACATGTCCGACTTTCCTCGTGTGGCCGGCGAGCCTCAACACGGGGTCGACGTCCTTGGGGCCTTCATCCTCATCGTAGTGGAGCGAGAAGTTCTCGGGAACGCTCCAGATGAAAATTTTCCCGTCGTCGGAGCCGGATGCGATCAGCGAGTCGTTGAACGGCGACCAGTCGGTATCCAGGACCGCGGCGGTGTGTCCTCGGAACAGCGGAATGAGCTCCGGCAGTCTCCCACGCTCGGACAAGGGAATGACGGCGAACGCGCCGCCTCCGCCAGCTTCCCAGTTCACTGACAGATACGACGGGTTGGCCTGGCGCGATGCTTTCCGTCAGATCACAATTCTCCTTTCTCTCCCCCCCATCATCATCGTCCATCCACCTCTCCCCAATCGATCGATTCATTTTTTTCTTCTTCTTGGACGACCGTATGATATAGCACGTACTTTGATGATGTTGCTATCCCAAGCATTCTTCGAGATGTGACTGTAGGGCTGAGGTCAGTCGGGGCGGGGATGGTCCGAGTATTCACGGACAAGGGGGGGCGGAGGATTCGGGAAACATACAGGTTATCGTAACATAGCTCCTGGAATGGGGTGCAACAACACATTAGCATCGATCCGCAAACTCGACCATATCCGGGGATAAGAAGGGAGGGAAGGAAGAAGAAGTACGAGAGACGGAACGACATACCTTCTTTGTGGACCGACCAAAAACGTGTCCTGGCGGGAAGCTGTCAGTGCGACGGAGCACGGAACGGAAAGGGATGCAACAGCTGGGCGGGGGGGAGGAGGCAAGGGAAACACAAAGAGAGGGGGAGAGCCTCACGGTACTTTGAGGATCGGACGAAACGGCCAGCCATTGCAGAGGTCGAGCGACGTGTGTGGGCGTGGGTATTGTACGGACAATGGATATGCTGGATGCGGGGGCGGGGGCGGGGGCGGGGGCGGATTCCGTGATGAATGGGGAGAGTGGAGAAGCTCTTGCTCTGGGAAGAAGTGATTCCGTTGGAAAGAATGGCAATCGTGAAGAGAGGGGGGAATGCGAGACACGAGGGGTGTGCTGAGTTGCTCCCGCCAAGCTCAACGCACGTGCCTCTGGACTAGGGAGGTACATAGAGTTCTGCGGAACCACCCGCACTGCCAACTCACAGATTGCTTTGTCCTTAAGGTCGGCATCGCGGAACTCGGAACTCGATCTTGATATTCCATTTACAATACGCCAACCCCTCAACCCCCCCGTCTCCCCCTCTTTTTCCTGTAAAGGTGCTAGATATACAGATACCAGAGAGCCCCTTCCTCTTAACAACGGAGAAATCAATAAAGATATAACGCCACTGCCCATCCGCCTCACACGTGTGAGTATGTAGATTCATTTTATCCCCCATTCCGTCTCTCTTCTCCCTGCCCCTTTTTTCTGCCGTCGTCAGCAACTGGAACTAACACACCCTTACTCCCGGTACTCCTTGACTTCGTGCTCCGGTACCGACAGCTTCTCCATCAGTCCGCGGATGTACTCGTACACGGTGAAGGTCACAGCCTGCACGTCCACCGAGGGTCAGCAATCGTTTCGGGTGCCATGGCGCGGGCTGTCAAGTCGGAGGGCTTCTGGTGTTTTTTACCTGTCCCGGGGCGACTCTCATGACGCGCGGTGTGATTCCCTGGTAGAATGCCCGGAATCCCTCGTGCTTGAACATGTCCTTGCAGATGTAGACGATCCTCGCCATCGCCGACTCGCCGGGCGTTGCCGAGCTCCGCTGCAGCCGGGTCTCTGTTACACACACGTTAGCGACTGCTCCGAAAATCCCCCCCTCAAGCAAAACAAAAGGGAACTCACTGATGGTATCAATAGGAGCGTTAGACAGCGGTCCCATAGCTCCCGAGATCAGACCGAGCACCATGTGCTGGTAACTCGGCAGCTCCTCCAGATGCGGCTGGTACTTGAGCGCAGCCTGCTTGAAGTATGTGTACGCGGTGAAATTGACGGCCTGGTTGGTTGCCTGTCGGAGGGCAGTGAGCGAGACACCGCGGTACAGAGTGCGGAATCCCTCCTCGCGGACGACGGTGTAGGCGGCGTGCGCGGCGTTTCGGTATCGGGGCACGTCGAGCGGGTCGGACATCGAGTGGTGCTGGGCCTGTAGTCGGATCTTGACGACTTCCATGGGAGTCACGACAGCGACGGCTTCTGTGGCTCCGGCGGCGAGACCAGCTACCCCGCAGGTTCAATCTCAGCAAGGCGGTGGCGTTTCCCCCGCACGCCAGGGGCGGAAGACCTACAGAAAAATACACCACTCGGCGCGATCTTTCCGGTCTCGGGGCTAGTGGGCGCGAGGGACTTGTAGAACTCGAAACTCGAAAACCGGATGGCCATCTTGGGCACGATACCGGTGACGACGGCACCCAGTCCCTTGTAGAGCGCCAGCGGTCCCTCCTTCTGGATAATGTCCTTCCCCACCGTGAAGAACTGCTTCCGCTTCACTCCCGGCGCCCTCTGGCGACGCGACAGTTGCATTCGCACCTTCGCGGGGAAGGGCCTACGTTAGTTCACATGTCCGGCGAAGTGCGCGCTCGGTATCGAGACGGAAAATCCGTACCTTGATGGTATCTGCAACTCCAATAAGAACCTCTGAAGAAGCACCCACCGGAGGAACATGTGGGGGAGGGGGAGAGATTGCTCACCTAAAGGATGGCATGCTAACGCCTCGCACAAACCAGCTCCTCCACCAGCTATAATACTCCCAAACAACCAGCGGTTAGCATTTCCCGCAACACTGCCGCTACAATCTGGCTTTCCTGAATTGACCCCAGCAATATCATACCGATCAAATGAGTGGCCGAGGTGGCTGGCTTCTTCTGCTTCTCTGCCATGGCGTTTGTGTGGGCAGAATTCCGAGCACGATTTTTATTTCTTCCGTTTCTTCGGCGTAACAGCTTTTCAGCGTGGGACAAACAGCACGCGCAAACTAGGACCGACTGAGAGGGAAGACAGGATGGAACAAGAGAAGTGGAGGCGGAAGACGGAGGAAGAGATGGTCAAAAAGAAGAAGAGGAAGAAAAGGAGAGGGGGAATCACGCGGGAGTATCAAACAACATGTGGAAGAAGTTCAACTGTCCGACTTGTGCCGTCAACCGGAAAACCGAGCCCCATATGCTGTGGTTCCCTCCATGGTTCCATGGTGCCATCAGCCCTTTGCTCACAGACCCACGTGTCTCCCTCCACCCCCATCGGTCCAGATCGGTGCTCATGTCCCCTCGCTTCCATCATGTGGATGCGGGGGTGGGGATAAGGTCCGCGTCTGGGGTATATATGATATCCAAGCTTCTCGCACGCTTACTCGGTGGTGGGAGGAGGGAAGGGGCTTTCGAGTTTCGAAGGGCGTATAGAATGGCATATAGAATTGCCCCTCCTCCAGCGTCAGCACCAGCTAAAAATTACATCATATCGTAGGTACATACATAAAAAAAATCCCCCCGGAGAAATCCGGGTAACTAACCAAGGGAGAGCAGGGGGGAGGGCTGGGCAGCAAACGGACCGAGGTTGTTGAAGCCAATGGCTTCACCCACAGGTCAGGTCCCGAGGAAAGAAGGAAGTGAAGCAGCTGTCACCGCTCCGGGATATCGAAGGCCGCCGCCTCTCGCCCTAGAAGGAGAGATGTCGCATGCTATGTAGTCGGACACGGTAAGGAGCCTCACCACCACACGGTTCGGATGATACCTGCCACATACACAAGTATGTACATACGTATCCCACTCAACAGGCGTGCCGCCGACGTCCACGTGAAAAAAAAAACACAGATATGGAGATATCTACGGTTTCCGTTCCGGGCGACCGGCAGCCATCCTTCGCACTAACCTAGCCGGTTGGGCGGTTGGAGTTTCGGGGGCAGCGTTGACTTCAACTCGCCACCTCTCATGAATCATGATTACCCGGAGCAGAGGTGAGCGTGATGAACGTCTCTCTTTCACGCACACACACCTCCGATTTCGGACCACACCGCGCCGTAAAGCAGTAACGTGAATGTGCTCACCCGTCACCCTCGAGGTAGAAGTCAAGTACCTCTGTACTGTGCATGTACGGTAGAACGCCATGACTACCTTCCGGTGCGAGCCATTGTTTTTATTTATTTCCTTCTTCCGGCGAGGTATGGACGGTGATAAGTGCCGAAAAGCCGAGCCGGAGGAGGTGGGGAGGGGGGAGGGAAGTTCAGGGTCGTCACGACTTGTCCTTCTCGAAAGGAAAAAAAAAAAACGAAAAATAATCGCCCTCATATACTTTACCTTGACCCTGTCGGATCATAAATTGTCACTCACTCGCGCCAAGTTATATCGCTCAACATGGAGAAGGGGGCGCTCACAAGCGACCAACGATTGGGCAACAAAACCCGGGAGGGCGGCAGGGCCAGGAGATTTTTTTTTGGATGCAAAACACGTATCTATCTACATCGAGAACGGCAGATGCTCCTCCGTCTCAAGAAGTACATAGCCGCCGGTTGGAGGGGTATGTATGCATGGTAGAGATGGGGAGCATGTTCAGGATCGGATCGATCTGTGATCGATCGTGGTCCCTCCGTTGTGCACCTTCCCGAAACTTGGCAGGCATCCCTCCTCCCTCCTCGGATGCGATTGGGGGGAGGAGCAGAGACGAGAGTGGTCAGCAAATCTATCGCTTCTGCACGAAGGATTTTGGGGCATGGAGTCGGGTTGTGGGTGGACTAGCGACATGGCCCATCACTCGCGCATGCGTTCAAAAAATTAAGCTGCCGAGGAGGGGAGAAAGTCAATCCCGCTGGTGGCAAGCATGCACCCATGGCTCGGCCGCTCCCCGCGGCGTGGCTGTTTGCTCGGAGCCCGAGCATCAGGTTTCGTCGCACGCCACACATCGGATTAACTATTATCCGGCACCGGCAGAATTTGAGGTGCTCCCTCGCTGAGCCCCGCCCTCCCGCCCTTTGGGGGTGGAGGTGAACTCAGGAATGGCCATGCATGGTGCGTACATACGCAAGGGCCGCGCCGAAATCGCTCCTCCTATTTATGTACACTATCGTGCAGCGCACTGGCTCGGCCGGTATAGTAACGGACGACCGAGCGCGTGCAAAATGACCGCATCTTGGCGCTCCTTCGTCGCCTCCTCCGGCAGGGTGGAGTTAGGTAACGCCCGTACATAGAAGCGGTTAGAGAGCAAGCGGGGCAAGCCGGGACACTTTACCAGTGCATGTGCTCAGCTGTGACCGCCCCAGCTGTGAGTTGCCCTGTGGGCGCGTTGCAGAGGGCCGGCAGATGTGTTGCACAGCTTAGAGGGGGGGTTCAGTTCAGCCAGAGCAGAGACGAGAACTGGTACAAGCACAGCTCCCAGATACGTACGCCGATTTGTTTGGTGGATTGGGGGAATACCAGCCAGAGACGCTGTATCACAAAACACATTCGGTCAGCGCCCGTCATACTGCTGAAAGGGGGGGGGGGGGGAAAGGGGATGTGGGTGGTGGCCCGATGGGTGGCGGTTCATTTGCCTCGACTCGTGGACTCCCGGCGATCAGCCTCGGGTTGGAGAGGGATCAGCTGACAGGACCCTGAAGTTGAGGGGTTCGTCGCAAGTACCCGGAAAACATAACTCTCCCAGCATGTAGGGTCCTCAACTCCTCATCCGTTAGCCCTACACAACCCCTTCTGGGGCCCCATGAAATGTAGATATCCGCAGGGTCGCGATTGGGCGTGGGGCTGGCCAGGCCATAGACAATCTTCTCCCATCCCAGGATACGGGAAGAAAAAGGCGACAAATAGATTTTCGGGGAGAGTACTTTTTTTTAGATTTTAGCTGCCTTTAGTAGCCTTTTCTTCTTTCATTATTGTTTCGTGCGATACGGCTGCAAAGTGACGGTGGTACGTGGTGATGTAATGTGGGAACATGGGTGCCCCGACAAGGAATGCGTGTGCGTGTTGGTGCGTGTAGATAGATATCTAGAATAAAATAAAATACCCCGCAATCACTCTCCGTTTTGCTTTTAGCGTGAGATCGTGGAGGTCGGGAAACCTAGAGCCGCTGTGGTGTCCGAAGAGTAAACGGTTAGTGGGGAGGGGGGAAGGGCAACAATTGCCGTTGAATAGGTGGCGATGACGATGTTTGTTTGTGGGAGGAAGGAGGGGAGGACTGCAGGTGGGAAAAACTGCGTGTCATTTTTTTTTCTCTTTCCTTGCCTCGCTCACGATGGCGCAGATAGTATGTAGGGTGGTACGATAGATACTCTCTCCCGCCGGGGATCCTTTCTTCGTCTGGACCACGATCCAGCCAGTCCGTGGCGACTAGCGGCTGCCCATGTTGCTCGGCGAATTCATTTCGAACACATTGCAGCAGTTGCGGCAGCTTTGCCGTCGTCGTCGTTGAAAACCTCACGATGAGTATCTTCCAGCCTCGGCATGTATCCAATCGTCGAGGATATCGACCGAGCATGTCGGATCCGTCACGAGGTGTGCGCACCGCGGTGCGAGCGAGTCGAATGGACGGGTTCCCGCAGCGGGAGGCGTCGTGGGAGTCGGAACCCAGCGTGACGCTATGTATGTCGAGTTTTCGCCGCAGGAAACGAAAAGAAAAGAAACGCAAAAAGGAAGGAACGGAGGGAAAGAAAGAAAGGGAAAAAAGGATCAAGGAAGGGAAAAAGAAGGAGAAAAAAAGAAAGAAAAAAGAAAGAAAAAAAGACTACTCTGGATAACCCGTGCAAAAATGGTGCGCGTGATGTCTCTTTTTTCCCTTCTGTGGAAGCGTTTCCGTTTCGTGGCGAGAGGGTCCGCTGCTAAACAGTTCATCGTCGGCCTTGGCGCTGCATGCAAGAGGAAATCGCAGCGAGCCCAGAGGACAGAACCTAGAAGCAGTGGACTTCCACATACCTAGTTCCACGTAGAAGCGCCGCCAGTGGAGGCAATTCGAGGCGGGCGACGTATATCGTCGGAAGACGGCACCCGCAAGCGCCCAGAGCTCTCCGGACGAAGTAGAATAATGCTCTCGACTACATGCCCGTTCACGGAGGTCATCTGTTTATCTGCACGGTCGGAACAGGCAGAACATTCCATCATCGCACGCTGCAGCCGTCGGTACGTGGAGTACCTGGAGATTGTGGGGCGTGTATGTATGTAGATAGAGCATATACATCATGCCAATGCGCCGCAGAGAATGCCTACTCCGCACACGATGGCGGAGAGCAAGCAGGCATAAAAACCCCGCCCACCTCTCCCATCCCGTTGCTCACCCATCTATTTAGAGTGGTTTCAGCTGCAGGGTCCTCTTTAGTGGGGCAGGGAAGGGAGGGACCCGTCAGCATAAGCAACATCGTAAGCATCATCGCAGGCAACACCGCCCCGTCTTCTTCTTCTGCTTCCACTGCTGCGGGTGCTGGTCGTGTGGGATGCTGTGCGGGCAGATCGGGAGAGAAGCGCGATCGGATGCAGAGGAATGGCGGACACAAGACAGCGGAAGGCTGGGGAAATTTCAATCCTTCGGAACACACAAAAGGGGGGGGGGTTTGAGGAGCGACGACGGAGAAGAAGCCCCCACTTGTGCTCGTCTCGGTCTAACTCTCAGCACGCAGAAGCGCAGGTGGGGGACACCGACGCTAGCCGCTACCGTCAACAACGAACGACGAACGAAGGCGGACGGCGGACGGCGGACGGTGGACGGCGGGTGCGGTGCAAGATTCGCTTTGCATCTCCGCATTTGCTCGATGGACGCTGCACGGGGCCGTGTGTACCCACGTCCACCTCGACGCCCAGCGGACCAAACACGTTGGAATCGCACTTGATCCGTGCGGAGTAGATATGCTGCTCGTAGTCACGGGTTGCTGGGCGATTGGCCAGGCAGAGCCCACGAAGGACGGAGTACATACTCTACGTACCTGCCGCGCACGGAGATCGACTGGAGGCCGGCGGTCCGACGGCCGGACGAGATGGATGGATGCGGAATGCGGGCGGATGGGTGGATGGCAGCGCATTCGTTCGAATGGATTCGATTCCATGGGGGGTTCGTTCCCGGCAGATGGCCCGGCCCTTCTGTGCGTGCATGTGGATTGCGGGGTGCCCTGGCGAGTATCTACCTTTCCGCGACGGGCAGGACAACTGTCAGCTGCCACCGAACCCGAAGAAGCTGGAGCAGAAGCAGCAGAAGGAAAAGCAGAAGAAGCAAGCATTGGGAAGGGGGGGACCGCGGACCAGGAGTTCCAGCTGCCCAGCCAGTGTTGTTGTTGAGGGCGAGATCAGAGTCAGAGCTGCAACCTGACCAAGGGCACGCACCGGCTGCACAACTCGATCCAGCTGCACAGCTCGTCCAAGGTGCCGAACCAATCGTCGAGACGGTCGGGCATCAAGTACCGATCCACCATCCAACATCTCGATCGCGGCTCTCGCGAGCGTTTGCAATGCGTACATGGAGACGATGGGGGTCGCCAGCCGAGCAGCGCGACAGGCCTCCTTTCAGATGCCCCCATTGGGTTAAGAATGGCCAGCCAATTCGCGGGGGCACTGGCCGATGAGGCTGCTGCCAGAAGAAGAGTCGATTGGGTAGTGGAACAGCTAGCGTGTTTTTTATTTATCTTTTTTTTTTCCCTTTATTTATTTATTTCCCCGTCAGAGATGTACCTTGGAGTGTCGATGGGAGCGTTACTATGGAGCGTTACAGTATTATAGAGATTATAGAGTCTTGCTGCCTTCTCTATCAACGCTGATGCTGGCTGCGGAGCCTGTGTACATATGCGTTCTGCGGTGCTGGTGCTAGCGTCGATCCATCCGTCTCGTGAGTTTTGTGTGGCATTTCTTGGGGGTGCGCAGCGTGGAGGAGCACAGCGTATGTCGAGCAGCGTACAACTGGCTTGCAGTCGGTGGATGATGTCGTGGGTGTCGTGGAGGCGGCGGAGGTTGAGCTGCGGTGGTGGCGGCGGTGGTGATTGTTGTTCCCGTGTGGGGGACGGTCTTCCGCATTTGTTCCCACTGCCGAATGGCGATTGTTGCGCCAACCGCACGAATTCGAAGCCGAAACGGTCCAAGGGCCCCCGCCGGCCCTAGAGCCCAGATCGAGCCGGCGGGTCAGAACGGAAAACTCCAAAGTGAACCTCGAACGGGCAGTGGATAAATATCTCGTGTGCCCGCCCCCCCCCCTCTCCCTCTCCAGGCCTTCCTCTGCCCTTTGGTATATATTTTCCCTTTCCTGCTTACAGCTTTCCGCCCAAGCTCACTACCACAGACCACCGCCACCACCTTTCCACCGCACTGCGCCGCCATCTCGCCAACACCACCTGCCTTTCGCCTCTTCACCGCTCGCCGTCAATCGGCCGCCCACCCGACTCCGCAGCACGGCCGCCACCAACTGCCACCGCTCACTCGCCGTTCCGACACCGGCCCATTACGTGCCGCACCAATTATACGTATATCCGTCTCCATATAGCGGATAGCGGACTTGCAGCGTCGACGCTACATATATCGCTGCTTCTGTGGCGGCGTCCGACTCGACCACTTACGGATCCGACCCGACTCCGAATTCGAACCAGACTCGACCGAATCGTCTGCCCTCGTCCGACTCTGCAACTGCTCGCGCGCACTCGCCTCCCGCACATTCCCTGTCTTGTGGCCAACCACCACCAGCAAAAACAAAAAACAAACAGCCAGCCAGCCAATCAGACCCATAGATCCCGTATATTCCTTTTTTCTCTTCACTCTTCACTCTTTTTGCTTTTTTAGCTTTGCTTTTTTTCTGCTTTACAACACGTCTCATCGAGCCGGCCATCTTTTGACGGCGAACATCTCGAGAACGGACGACCGGAGAGCGGCATCCCTCATTGGAGTGATTGCTCTCGTCTGCTCGAAGGCAAGGAAAAGGCTGTGCGGACAGTGCCAGGTTCGTCAGAGCTCAGCAGACGCAAATCGGCGGAAACAGGGTGCAGGGCACAGGGAAGCGAAACAGGAATATCACTGGCGCTGCCCAAAGATTAGCCACGCTTTTCTCTGGGAACCCCCCCCTCATTCGTCTCGCTCCGTCCGCCGAGAACCTACAAAAGGGCCGAGGGACTCGTTTTCCGTCGGACGTGTTTCTCCGCCTCCTTCTCCTGCTCTGCCCACTGCCCACTCGACTTTGCCGCCGTCAAGTCGGGCCCTCTATCCGCCGCACCAGCCACCGGCCAGAAACGCCACGCCTCGCCGCATCCATCCGCCATCGCCCGTCCCCAGCCACTGCCACTCTTCCCTGCTCTCTGCTCTCCATTCATACCGCTTGCCTCTTGCGTCTATCCGCTCTCCCGGGCCTCCACGTTGGAAGCGCAGCAGAAGCAAAGCATAGAGTAGTTGCGCGCCCTTGGCATTATTGGATAGAGACCGTTAGTGCCCGCTGCACTTGCTAGTGTTCCTCCCGGCTGCCGCTTGCATACGTCCCATCCATCGCCGCCCCGTCGCCGCCTCGTCGCCGCCTCGGCTCGCAGTTCGCGCCCCGCTCCCGCCCTCCGCGGCCTCTGTTGCAGCCCCCGCCTTGACCTACCCTCCCAACACGAGATCCTCGTCCGAGCCCGATTCCCGTCGCACAGAGTCGTCAACTGACGGCGTGCAACGAACCGCATCCCACACCGCCCACATACGCCTCGCATAATCCTCGCACACCATCTGCTCGAGCTCACACCGGAAAATAATAAAAATTAAAATACCCTCTCATTGGGCGATTCCACCGCTTCAAACTCTGCCCGCCGAACGCCAAAAAAAAAAAAAAAAAAAAAAAAAAAAACAGCACCAAAAATCTTCGCTAGTCCCCGGCTAACCGAGCATCCTCCCCGTCTGAGCGCTGCGGTGTATGTCGTCCGGGCCTTGTTCCCGCAGACCGCTACAACCGCCACCATTTCGCTCCTACCCCCTTCCTACCTGTGCGCAACTTCGAGCTCCCTAGAAGGGAATCCAGCCGCAATTTTTGCCCCCGTGGACGAGTCTGTTCGTGACCCGTTCCCTCGGCGGCATCAATTGCTCCGTCCCCCTCTGTCCACCTCCCTCGTGGCTACCACCGACCCTCTCCTCTCCCGACATGCGAACCATGCAGAGGCTTTACTCTCGAAGCTCCGCATCTCTCCGCTCTCTCTGTCGGGCTCCACCACCACCACATCGTTTCCGATCTTTGACCACTCCGCTGTCGCTCAGGACGACGATACCTACCGCATGACGAGTCCGTTCGCGTCCCCGCCGCCCCCCTACTCGCCAGAACACCCACACGTCATCCTCGACCACGAGAAGCTGCCGTCCGTCATGGCTGACCTCCCTCCGCAGCTGCCCAGCGACTCGCCCAAACCCAGAGGTCTGAGGGGGAAAGACGGCGACATTTTCCACCTTGCGCCGTCAGCCGCATTGACGCTGCTCGCACGGTACACAGAACTGCTCGTCAGCATGACCGGCGATGTCCCGCCGACGCCTCCGCCAAGCAACCCCGCGACTCCTGGAAGCACATGCCAGGATCGGCGCCATTCCGGGGGCGGATATTACTTTGCCTCCTCCGCCAGCAGTGTCGTCGACGGAATCCGGATCAAATCGCCGATTTCAACGCCAGAGAGCGAAGGCGACGATATTTTCGGGGAGGGGAAGAGCATTATCCACCATGGTGGTGTGGACGACACGACGCACTATGGGACGATCGCACGAAAGTTCTGGTGCAAGACGGCGCCAGAGATTCCGATTGAGGAATATCTCTTCAGGTATGTCACACCACATCTCATTCCATCACATCACTATGCGTTCTCGCGCACACCATCCCCAATACCGCACACCCTCCCGGGCCTAGATTTTCTCGTTCCTGGGGGTTTCGCACCTCTTGTTTTCTTCTTCTTTCCCCTACATAGTGTTCTCCCGATGCCCCGCCGCGCATACGTTGTGCCAAGACGGCGTACCCTGAAAGCGGTTTCCATGCAGAATTGACATGTGATTTGTTCCCGCAGGATCCACCGCTTCTGTCCTCTCTCCACTGCCGTGTACCTCGCTGCATCGTACTACCTGCATCGGCTCGCCATCACCGACCGCATAATACCCCTAACGCGATTAAATGCCCATAGGCTCGTGCTGGCCGCCCTGCGAATAGCAGCGAAGACACTCGAGGACCTTAGCTACCCCCACAATCGATTCGCCCGGGTTGGGGGTCTGACCGATCTCGATCTCTCACGATTGGAGGTAAGCTTCTGCTTCCTGATGGACTTCGAACTGAAAGTCGACCGTGCCATGTTGGAGAAACACGTCGAAATCTTGAGGAACAGTGTGGAAGCGCAGGTGATGCTGGGGAAAGACGGGCTGGTCGTTGCGCGCAGATATTCCGATCCTGCATGATTGTCGGCAGATTTGTTCCGTTTAGATAGGACATCATTTGATCTGTCAGTACCACCCTCGCGCCATCGTCACCACATTGCCGTCAAATATCAACAGCGATCTATCCGTCCGTGGCATCTACCCTCAGCGTAGCGGATCCATCTTGAGCCCAGATTCATTCCATTTTTCCGTTCTACCATCGGGCCAGCCAGCCAGCCAGGTGTGGAGACATCATTTCCATGAGCGACTCTTTTTTTCTTCTTTGCCTTGGTGATTTCTTGGTTTTAATGTGGGCGTTTTTCCTGTTTTTTTTATATTATTATTTTGGTGCACGTTTTTCTTTCAGTGCATCATGCATGCATCATCAGGGGAACATGGGTACCGAGCATTTTTCCTTTTCTGGCACTATTTCCTTTGGGTAGCGACTGCTGCATTCTGGGGTTGGGGTTGGGGTTGGAGAGAGGGGGGTTGGGGGGGGGTGGTTTCCAACATTTTCGACACTGCATGTATTGGACTAGGGACTTTGGGCTCGGGCTGTTCGACAGCCCACTTCTCAGGGAGGGATGGTACCACTGGAAACGGACTGGATGATGTATCATAGTTCTCTTATTATTATTTTCTTTCTTCCATTCGGCCATGACAACCTCGAGGGCAGGAGAAGGAGCAGCTTCATGCATAGCATAGAGTAGGCATTCCATCCAATGCGAGATGGCGGTGATGGAGAGATGGATGTTCCAAATAAGGAGAATGAATTTGGAGATGGGTTCCCAGCGCGCACCCGACGACGGTCCATGTGACCAGTCCGTGCTGGCTGGCCTGAACTAACATATGTAGAGTACATAACAGTAGATAGGTTGGTTGGCGGGCTGCAGGTGAGTGCGAATGCAAATGCGTCTGGCGAACCGGACGGGGGGACCTTTTCCGCCTGCGGAGCTTGCGTGCTGGTTCCTGCAGACGGGGCGTGGGCGGGAGGGAGGGCATTAATTACGAACGGGGCGGTTGGGCGGGCACTCGTACATAGGTAGTTACAGTGTGGGAGGGGAGTATATCTATATGTACTACTGTTCCATGCGGGATGGGAGCCTCCAGGTTGAGGTGGGGGCAGTGCGTGTGGCTTGACGACGACTCGAGGAGCTTAGTGCGGGAGCTGTGTGGGGGTTTGTGGCCGCTGGGAGTGTTGGAGTTTGGGGGAGTGCATGTCGGCCAACGGCGGCGGTGCGGACGCATATGTCTCGTCCTCTATGCATGCGTGTGTGTGTGGGGGGGGGGGTTGGGAGTGTCGTGCTGGATCGAGATTGGGATCTTGAGGCTTGTGCGGGCCCGCCGGCGCCAAGGGGCGGGCGGAGGGGGCTGGTTGGATTGGCGGCGTTGCGCGGTCCGGTCTGGTCACGTGCTTGCAGCGGAGATTAACGGAGATATCAGGTAACTATCTATCTACGTATGCTGTCGTGTGTGCCCGAATCGAATTTTAGCCTCGCAGGCAGGGCGAATATGATCCGCCTATGTAGGCAGAAGGCGTGCAACTCGGAATCCACGAGAAAGACGGATTCGAGGAAGCTGTCGCCGGCGGTTCCCGGAACTTGCCGTCATTGGCGGGGAGGGGGCTGCCAGGGTTCGCTGTTCACGCTAGCGTCGCGCCGTAACTACCGACCGGGTCGACAAGATGCTGTCCCGTCGCGACAACCATCCTGCCCCGCCACGGCTTTTCATCCACGCACCTAACCGGCCCCCAGCTCCGCATCCAGCGACACGCAAACAAACACACACGCGCGCGCACGAGATGGCAAAGCACAAGCGCAGAGCATCACGACCGAAAAGCTACAAGCGGCCGGAACCAACGGCTACCGCGGTTACAACACACGAGGTCGATCGCATAGTGACGTCGCGCGTCGACGAGTCTGGCACGGAGATGTTCCGGCTGCGGTGGAAGGGCTGCGAGGCCGCCGAAGACAGCTGGCGCACCCGCGAGCAGCTCGGCGACAACGACGACTGCAAAGCGCTGCTGGCCAGCTTCCTCGCCGACGTCCACAAGAAGGTCGGCTTCAAGGAGACCGCCACGCTCAAGCGCGTCAATGCCGCTGGCAACTCGATCGTCGAGGAGGTCGTGCTCAAGGGGTAGCCGGGGGGGGGGGCTGGATGACGAGGAGAGGATGACTTAGGGGAGGCGTGATATGGTTGCATTGCTCGCGGGTCCTAGTTTCTGCTTTCCGATTCTATTTTTTTCCTTTTCTTGTCCTATCGTGCTTTGGTTGGCTTTCGGATGGGTTTCAGGCGAATATGGGAGGTTTCTCGGTTTTTCTTTTTTTGAATGGTTCGCTGCAACTACTAGACGGAACGGAATGGAATGGATGGCGCCAGGATAGATACGCTGACATCCGTGGGGTGGTGGTCCCTTACCCCCAACTTCGTTGCTATCTACGTAGCGGATCGGAGGATGGCCCCACCCGCTCAACTCGGCCGCGGAGAGGTTCCGGTGATGGGATGGCCCCGCTGGTGGACAGACAACCAACCCCAACGGCTCGAGGCCTCGTCCTTCATGCAATCTCACTCATCACTCATCTCCAGTGGCAAGGACAGACAGCCCGCGAATCACACGATACGTGCGATCGAACGCACGTATCGCGATTCGTTCGTGGTACCCAGAGTGACTGTTCGGCATCTATTGCCAGGGGAAGTCTGCCGCTCGCCGTTCGTGATCGCGTGGCTGCCGTTGCTCCGGCACAAACATAGCAACTCGGAGCCTCCGCACGAGCACACTTGCACGGATATCCCCTCCATCTCCGCCGAGGCCGTAGGTGCGGACCCACATGGCTGACGAGTGTTGCAGCGGCTCCGTCCAGCCATGGACATCTCTCCGCCATTGCGGCATTGCGGTGGCCGTCGATGCGGTGGGCTTGCACGTGTCACGTCACTGTCGGATATTTGGCTGCCTGTAACTACAGACGAGTGGTGGCGCGCTCCAGCTTTCATTACTCCAACAGCAGGCAGACCCCAGCCCAAGTACACAGTGTTCAGTGGCCTCCTCCGACAGCACACGTCTCCCCGACAAAACCGATAGAACGGCACCGCCCTCGCCGCTTACTTTCTCTCCTCGTCCGCGTCGTCCTGTCACGACACAACCCGGTTAGTTACGGGGCCACACTAGTGGAAAGAAGGGACATACGCAAGGGGCGCAGCCGCCGCACGCGCAGGCGTCGGAGCACTGGCACTTCTTCGGTCCGCCGCAGCCGCACATGCACGCCATGTCGGCCGGGGGGATGGCGGGAGTGGATACCATGATCGGTGATTGGGAGGCACTAATATAGGGCTTTTTTTTCTTTCGTCCGTGGAGTTTTTCGGAGTTCGGTGGGGTTTCGTTCGGGAGGGGGGAGGTGCGATGTGCGATGGAGCGTATGGCACGCAAGAGGGGGGAGGGCTTTTATACCCCATCTCCTGCTGGCTGGCTATTCTCCCAGTCTCAGTTTATTTGCCTTCGTGGCCGCAGTGTCCACTGCCGGCCCCGTCGACGGGGCCTTGCGGGTTCACTCTGGCAGCCCGCAGAGGCGGCCACTTGCCGACGACACGAAGGTCACGCACCTCATGCGATCAATACCATCACCACCATCATCGAAGCTCATGTACCTCCTTTGTTTCCCCTGCGGCGAGAAGCGGGGTGCGGATGCGCACAGCACGGCGGACGCGCATGTGAGCGCATTGTCGCCCCCCAGGACGGTAATGGTGGACACCGGTTCGACGATATTGGCCTGTAGGTGCCCGCCAACCCGGGCCCGGGTGTCGGGTCGGAAACACTTCCGTTGTTTTGCGCGCCGGTGCACACGCCAGGGGCTTCTCGCCCTTCCTTCCACCGTTGTCGCCCCAGGCCGACTCGTGCGTAAGTGCAGTCACGGTAGCTTAGGGATGCCACTACCCGTCTTGTGGGCGCCTTCGCGCATGCTCCGCGAGATGGTGAATGGGCAGTCCATCTCTATCCCCCTCACGCAGGACATGGATATCTATCCGCTTCCGGCTTCCAATCCGAAGGCTTTGCCGCACTCTTCGGCAGCCAGCGTCCAATCCTGGCGGGCGAGTTTTGGCCCATGTTTGCGCTCAGGCTGTCATCCGTGAGTCATCCGTCCTTGGGGTGGTTCGTGTTGGGATGCGACTCCGCCCAGCCCGATTCCTGGATCTCGAGAGGCGTTCCGCAAAGTTGGACCAGCGTCAGAGCGCAGTCGCCAGTGTCGAACATGGCGGATGCAGAAAAAAAAAAGTCAGCGTGGAGATCGCTGGCGTCGATCGGAAATGTTGCTGCGAGCTAGGTATGCAAGGCATATTCGTCAGTCGGAAACACAGGCCTGAGAAGCGCCAGGAACGTACACGACTCGCAAAGGTTGGAGCTTTAAGGGGTTGCACATAGCCATTGGGGGGGCTCTTACACGTTCTGGAGTCGTAGAAGGGTGGAGCAGGCAAAGTTCTGGATTGCAGTCGACTCTTCGCTAGAATTCGACCAAGGCGACCGACCCAGCAGCCTCGTTCGGGCGGATCTTTCGGACGTTTGGTCGCCGCCGGGGATATAGTGTACGCTGGCTGCTGGCTGCCGTCCGGATCGAAGGTTTGGTGGTTAAATATAGCGGAAGCTGTCTCCCTTCAGGGGAAGGGCCTCAGAGAATGTAGGGACTGGGAAGCTATGTGCAATGTTGGCTATGTACATTGGTGTTTGGGCCGTAGAGGAGGCATCCGAGGGAGAGACTGGGAGAACAGGTTGGGTGGCGGGGGGGGGGGGGGGGGGGGTATATTTCCGTATTATGACAGGATGGGGGCCCCCC
>Ga0307508_10000516_pt1 | contig 46342 bp, 48 predicted proteins | sample 9_EM_MG_FD_203089 | JGI IMG/M metagenome (GOLD analysis project Ga0307508, IMG submission 203089) | Populus trichocarpa ectomycorrhiza microbial communities from riparian zone in the Pacific Northwest, United States - 9_EM | ecosystem: Host-associated > Plants > Roots > Unclassified | place... | reverse complement strand
CCGCCCGCCACTGGCTCATACGTGCCCGGCGGCCCCTTCGGGAAGTGCCCTTTGAGGATTGCTGCCTCCCTTTCCTCCTGACTCTCCGCAATGTTGCCCTCTCCGTCTACCAGTGCCTGTCCTGTCCTGTATACTGCTCATAGGGCATAGGTATAATCGATGCGGCGCAAAATCGCTTGGATCAAGCTTCCTGAAAACTCTGGGTATTTTCAGCTATCTGCCGTACACACGGGGGGGAGAGAGCTACCAAGTCCTCCGTTCGCGACCACTACTCAGTAGGTCCGTGACGAATCTATATTTAGCATTCCGGGGTGTCTCAGTCTCTCAGACTCGCAGCATCAAACACGGTGCGTGCACTCCTAGTTCCCGTCGGGGTGGGGAGATTCCCGCCTCCAGTGACACACCTCCTTGGTTACTCCTCCCGATGCTCACCCTCGAGAGTCTAAACAATGACGCGACGACCGTTCTGATGTTCCGGGCGTCGGCGACTAGATTCATGGTTCTGCTGGATCCGTGGCTGCACTCGTACACGCCCGTTTTCCACCGGCGGTTTTCGAGCAGATGCACGCGGTGTCGCGGCCGTTGGCCGACATTCCCGCGCCGAATGCGGTGGCACTGAGCCAGAGCCAGAGCAACCACGCACGAGCCGACGCTGCGCGCGCTGCCAAGGGGACGCACGAAGATATATGCCGTCCCGGACGTGGCGAGGGAAGTGCGCGGTTGGCGCTGGGAGGCAGCGCCAGAGGTCGTCGTGCTAAGCCGCACTGGCGTCTCGGTCCAGAGCGAGGGCAGCAGTTGTGTGCAGTTTTGCTACCTCTGCGCGAAGCCGTGGGGGTGGTAAGTCTGCATTCGGCATTTGGCTGGGGGATGAGCTCGTTGCCACAATGGCAAGGTCCTGAAGGGCGTCTCCACGCCCCATGGGGGCTCGGTCGGTTGCGTCAGGGAGCGGGTCGGCGATTGAGGGTGAGCAGGCGGAGAAGGTAAGAGTAACGAAGAAGGCGGCCGTCGGTGAGAACGTAATCGTCGGTGGTGACATGTCGGGGATGTTGTAACATTGAGGGCAATCTTGAACGAGTTGTTATTTTTGCGTGGCGTCTGTCACTTGTACGGCATCGCAAAACCTCGGGTCCGGTTCCTGCCAGCCGCTGAGAGGAGAAATTCGTAGCACAACCTCGTAGACCTCTGAGTACCGGTGAAAATCAGCGACCACGATCATCGTCATACGCGCGTGTACAGGATCACGGGTTAGCACCAGTTTCCGCAACATCTCTCAACCGACTGTAGGGCCCGAGAAGCCCCCAAAACTCGCTTTGGTATGGGAAAGTAGCTGAAGAAGAGATGCGATGCTCACGAGCAAAGTTTGCCACAGGTGGTGGTGACGCCTTTGGGTACCTTCGGATCAGACGGAAATTCTTCCGCCTGGAGAGGTCTAAGATTAAATTCCACGCGACATAGGGATGTTTGAAAACTCCCCACTTTCCTGGGGAAACAGATGACAGCTCACACAAAGAGGTTTTGGAGGAGATGCCCATTGAGCTAGGCATTCTCGAGAAGTCCTGGAGGGAACGCTCCTGCACATATGCAGATGGTGAGACCTGCTGATGTTTTGAGAATTGTCACTCCATTTAGGGCTTCTTGGGCCCTGGAGGGGTTGATCCTCCTCTTTCCTCCAGTCAACACAGAGAGTTCTCTCTCTGGCTCGCCATGATCAAAACTGGTCGCATGCGAGTAATGATGGAAAAAAAGAAGCTCAACTCAATCGATTGTATCGCAGCATCGATCAGAAGTAGAGTCAGAATAACTGGTATCCTCCAGCTCGGAGGTAGACGATGGCCAATAGACACCGGTCCCTGGATCATACAATCACCGCCATCTGGGATAGTAGTAAGCTATACTTATGCGAGATCCACCGCTATCCTCAGCTCCCAACAGTAGTCGATGACTCGCACCGGCCACGGCTGGCGCGGGAATGAGGGGCCATGATGAACGTCTGTGATGTGGGACGAACCGCACGGTGAATAGGGTTTGAGTCTGATCTGCACGTCCGGTTGTAAGATTAGTGAGTATAAAGACACTTGTTGGGGGACGGGGGGGTATCATCATTGTATTCTACAATGTACACTCACGATACCCCAACGAACTGAATGTTGAAAGAAGACCCCGGTTCCTGCGTTGCCACATTCACAGCCAGCGGTGTCGGCGGGTATCGATTTGCGGTAACCACCCGCACAAAGCAGAAGACATGAGTACAGAAACAAGTGGTATATCGTCCAATTCCATCCTCAAGAAATTAAAAGCAGAAACCGGTCAAGAGATGCCATAAAGTCGATCATCAAAAAGCGGAACTTGCAAGCACAAACAGACAAACCAAATCGCCCATCAAATCCACCCCAAATTCCGTTGAAAAAAACGTCCGCCCTTCCAAGCAAGCTAACTAAACGTCCAGACTTGAATTAGTTACACGCTGTCTCCATTAAAATTTCCAACGTGTTTCAGATCTCTCCTTCACTAGCGATCGCTTTCCCAGTGTCCGTCACCTGCTCGATGGGTTCGCCGCCGGTATGACCACTCCTTGGTATGTGTGATTTTTGCCTATATCAGCTGCCGCAACCATCCCGTTGCCAGTGTGGTTGCCATTGGTGCCCATGTCTTCGGTATTGACAACGCTGAAAACTGTGGTAGTCGCGTCGTTGGAACCTTCAGCCGTGAGGTCAATGATGGGGCAACCCTTGATGCTGTCGGCCACGCCCACTTCACCGCCGTGCACGCTTCCAATGACACCGCCGGAGGAATGGTTGGTATCGATGTCCATGCCTCTGGTAACGCGAGTGTCGAAGCCGGTGGTAGTCGCACCTCGGGAACCTTTAGCTGTAAGGTGTGTGGTGGGTAGTCTCTCGCTGCGGTCGGAGCGAGCTCCGTCGCTGTGCACGTTTCTTGGGACCTCCTCGGCGGCGCGGTTGGCACCGGTGCCCAAGTATTCGGAATTATGAGCGCCGAATCCAGTGGTAATAGCGCCTTGAGAATCTGCAACCGTATGACCAATGGTGGGTGGCCTCTCGCTGTGGTCGGGGTGAACTCCGCCGCTGTTCACGCTTCGAGTGATCTCGCCGGCTTTGCAGTTAGCTTCGGTGCCCATGTCTTCGGAATTGTGGGCGCCAGAGTAGGTGGTGGCAGCACCTTGGGAACTGGTTGGAGGTCTCTCGCTACCTTTGGCCATGCCCACCTCCTCACCATACACGCTTTCGGGGGTCTTGTTGGCAGTGTGTTTATCTTTGATGCCCGTGCCATCGTGATCTTGAGTGCTAACGTCGATGATAGCATCTTGGGAATCCTCTCCCGTAAGGTCAATGATGGGGACCACCCCTCTGCCACCGACCATGTCCACTTCACCACTGAGCACCCTTCTAGGGGCCTTGCCGACGAGGATACCTGCCGCGTCCACTGTGTCCATCTCCTGTTCATTGAATCGGTCGACGGGATTGCAGTCGTCGTCTGTCAGATCGCTGACGTCTTCCATGGGCTCGTCATCGTCATCGTCCCGTCCGGCGGATCCTGCTGCTTGTCCCGCCCACTGATTCACACTCTGCACGATGTCCGTCGCTTGGCTCCAATCATTGTTAAACCTATCGACAGCATTACCCGCCGGAAACCTATCAATTTCGTCGGCCATCTCGTCGGCAGTTGTAGCTTCCGTATTGACAGGGCTGCCAATACCTTCGGGAACCAGCAGGCCTTCCCTTCTGTTCTCCCTCTCACGCTCTTGTTCCCACATGAGTAGGTAGTCCGCAGCTCTCCACCCAAACCGGTCTCTCAACTCAGGGTTGGCGCCAGCGAGGTTGAGGGGCTTTGAGAGCGCCGCCATGACCGCGTCGTCCTGCACGTTGCTGAGGTGATGGAGTGCCGTCCATCCATCGCAATCAGTGTGAGCAGCGTCGGCACCCGTCGCCAACAGGGCCTCCGCGATCTCAACCTGCGAATGGCGGATGGCTAGCATCAATAACGACATCTGGCCGCATTCCGCCAAGCCACTGGGATCGAGCCCCGCGTCTAGACATTGAAAAAACGTCCCCGTCCGTCCCTCCTCGATCGCCCAGACGGCCAATAGACGGTACATTGGCGTAACGCGGAACTCCGTCTCGAGGACGAACTTGTAGAGGTGGGTATTGAGGTTCTTGTGGGTGTGGTGGTTGGTCCTGGTAAAATAATCCAGCTCTGGCACGCTGGGAAGATTCTCGAAGATCTGAACGAGAACCTTCTCGGGAAGATCGTTGAGCGATACCATCGTGTAGCTATGACTGCTGCGAGCAGCTGTGAGTTGAGAATTTCACTGGAGGGATATCTTTGCTTACCGAATAGCAGAAGCGTGCTAGAATCAAGAATCAGTTGCGAAACGGTAGGAAAGAGGACAGCGGGTGTGAGAAGGCGCCCAGCAAAAGCTTGAGATAGGTAGGGGGGAATGCCCGATGCAAGCTTTAGATGGGGAAGGAAGAGGTAGGCGAGAGTAATATGGATGTGCGCAGCAGAAGGTGATAGAGGTGACAAGGAAAAGGTGAATTGGGTGAGGGAAGAGTATGGGAGGAAGGAAACAATGGAGGCGTGTGAACGGAGGGACGGTGGATGGAGGGCTCAAAAACAGCGGATGGGATGCAGTCTTCCGGATCTGGGAGTCCTCAGAGCCTGGGCAGCCACAAGTAGATGTATACTCCCAGAGAATACCGGTCGCTGTCCATTGAATTCTTTGAAGGAATCTGGATCATAGAAGGCCGCTCGCTCTAGCCTGTCGATGTGTGGAGCCGGGACATGAACACAGCTGAACGAATCCACAGGAATTCTTGTCCATATGAATCGGACGAGAGCCAGTTAGGTAGCTCTGCTCGGTTTTCTGAAAGAATGGTTCCCCTGGGTGTGCCAGTCTACCTTCAAGTTATTGATACTGTAAAAACGATAGGCTATTCACTTTTATGCCATCGCAAATGGGCTACTCACGGCCCTTAACACCTGAATAAACCACTGTGTATCAAGCTGCACTGGACCCACAAGGCTTTGGCTGCTACATCGAGTACTAGCGTGACCTTTCCGTACCCAACGATTGCTCGACATATCGGATGCTCAACTTCTCCGATGCTCCGATTGTACAATGCTCAAGCAACCCATATCGGCTGGAAAAAATCTAACTGCGTCGGAAATGAAACTCCCAGGTTGATGTGAATACCTACGTCGGTACCTGGTGGGTGGGTGGGGGCTTCCATCTAACCGGTTCCAGACGCTCCGATGCTAAGCCACAAGCAATCTGGAAAAGGGGGGAGCGTATACTTGGGGCGGTCCGAGACGGCATCGACACCGAGGAGCGTGGGGCGAAGGTCAGTGTCTTGTTCGGTCTCAGTGTATCGTTATATCGTGCGATAGTTATCACTCGTTTGACTTTCATCACGCAGCAATATCAATTCGCCGTTCCATAACACTCGCATTCCTCGTCGTCAGCGATATTCAGTCCTCCTCCGGCTTGCCTGCTTCCTCGGTCTCGGCGCCCTCTTCATCGGCTTACAACATACAATTGCTGCCGCTCGAGTAGCTAGGGCTATCAATCACGGAGACAGGTGTTACTTCTGTCCAAGGCGTTGCTGGAGGGGCCCTCACTGACACTCTGTCACAATAAACAGACGTTTCCAAAGGAACCTGCACTGTAACGATTCCTCCAGGATTTTACTAGAGGACCCAACTCTTTTTTCTTCCTGCACCGCAGCTGGCAAGGCCTCTATACTAATTCCAACCTTCAGCTCCAGCCTACGGTACCATCCAAGTTTCGTTCCCCGTCCTGCACGAGAAACTATCGCAATTCCACCACTTACCTGCAATAACGGTATGCAAACCAATCCCGCTGCCATTCCTTCCCCCATCTATCGTCACCTATTGGTACTTCTACCTGCGCCCCCTATTCCTGTCTGGATGTCCGTGTAGGTTACCGCTCTCACCCTTTTTTCTCCCTCATGCCCTCGCATATCCGCCAGACACGATTGGGGGGGGGGGGGGGGGGACCGGGCCACGACGGGGGCGACTACCGTGGCCCAAGGGGAAAAACAAGGAGTCCTCGAGGCAATGGCTGGCGTCTCCGGCGTGACTTTTAGGCTGACAGTCTTAGAAGATGTTAGAACACCCATCGAAGCACGCGTAAGTATGGGTTACTATGCTGACTCGAAATCGGCCCATGATTTCCAGCAGGAACGATGTCGGCGTACGCCACGAGGCACGGAAGATGATTCTGAGGACAAGAATGCTCGTGCGCGAGGCTGAGGAATAGCAGTGCTGATATCTTGGGCGGTCGAGCTGCTGCTTCAGCCCCGGGACACGCACGCCCACTCCTTGTTCCGGGGGCGGCTGAGCGCTCCTGTAACCCAACGCTATTGTTGGGAGCGGGTAGTGCTTGAAGGCCCTAGCCTGGAGGACTGCGTGGGACCGTGGGCAGGTGCTCAGGGAAGAAGCTTCGCCGTTGACACCCGAATGTTCACCCGGAGTGGCGCAGCAGGAGATTAGTGCGGCGGTGGAAGCGCTCTTCAGGTATGGCCAACCTTGGAGGATCGCGGCACCCGCGGGTCCAAGTCTTGCTCCTCGGCAGCCAATGCCGCCGTACGGGAGGAGTCTCCTCCCACCGACCACCTGGAAGGGAGAGGGATCCCGGCAGGAATCGCGGCCGCGGTACAGAGATGTAGCTAGAAGATCCACGTAAGGTAGTGGGTTCTAGCTCCAACGAAGTCGGAAGTAGCGGTAGTAATGCGAAACGTCGACGGTTAGGGAGGGTAATGTCGATTAGTATGCGGTCGACTAGTTTAGTCTGTATTGTGTGAACTTGCCGACTACCCTGACGTGCTTGGAGGTATGCGGGTTCGCGGGTTTGCAGTGGGATAGATGACGAGGGTAAGGTGTTGGCAAAGGAGTAAACTAGCAATGTGGAGGAGGATGCGATTTTGTGTTCGGCGGAAACATAGAAATTGAAACATAAGGTTTGCCCTGCCAAGCAAATCCAGCTAATACTTTAACCTCGATGCTGACAGTCTATTTTGTTTCATCGAAACCCAACCTTCCGACAACATATCCTCTAAAACCTCAACGACAGGCGTTCCCGAGGATATCACCAACTCCATTATGGGTCGCGTTTATCCAGCGCCAAAAGCCAAGCCAGAAATGGGCTTCGCAGACTCGTTCAGCAGGGCTTCGAAGCGGGGGACTATGCGTTTGGCTGTGAAGAGACTTCTGGACAATCTCTTTGCCCGCCTCCAGGCCCACGAGACCCGTGCGGACCTTAAAATTTGTCTCGCGCGCTACTTGAGGTCGATTCAGCATGCCAAAGTCCCCAGAATGAGTGTTGCACCCAAGCCTCTGCGGTTGGGCGTCGTGAAACAGGAAACGCATACAGATGCAGATACGGATTCAGGTGTCCCTCTTTCAGCGACCGGACCCACCGATTCAACACCACTGACGCCTCTCCATTCGCTGTCGAACGAGTTACTCCTCATGATCTTTCACAAAATTCCATCCCTAAACGATCGCTTGCAATTCGTGCGGACCTGCAGATTCCACCACATTCTGATGTGCCGCGACCTGTACACGTCCTCGGTGCCTCGCAACCTGAGAAGCAGCCTGTATGACACGGATCTTCACCTGGTTCTGTTCCATGACAACGAGCCTGCGCTGCGCCAGTTCCTGGACGCCCGCCTACCCATCGACCACCGGTTTCCGTCGACGAGCGTGACACTGCTCAGCCACGCTTGCTCGCGTCTGGCGGTCTCGTGCGTGGGGCTGCTACTCGCTCGCAACGCCAGCCTGGCGATGCCGGAGGATGCAGGGAGCATTCTGCACGCACTCTTCGGCTCGCGCTGTCTGCACTCCAAGCAGGAGGGCTCCGAGGAGTACACCAAGGCCGTCCAAATCCTGAGAATGCTCCTTGCATTCGGCGCCGACATCCACAAAACAGACCGCGACGGCCGGACCCCGCTCGACCGTGCCGTCGTCCTCGACTCGCGCATGGTCAGGCTTCTACTCGAAGCCGGGGCCTCCGCCAACGAAGGTCCGAAGAAATTCCGTGAGTACCCCAGCCTCGAGCTCGACGGCCGCATTCTCCACAGAGCCGTCGGCTACGGATCTCCCTACACCATTGAGATGCTCCTGGAAAACGGCGCTGAGCTCAACGCCACCGAGACCTCCAGAATCACTCCTCTCTGTTACTGCCTACTCCTGGGGAATCCGCAGAAGAACGCGGCGGTGGTCCTGGACTACTCGGCGAAGGTCGGCGGTGGATCGGTGGTCAAGACCATGAAGCTCGCTGTTCCCTGGCTTGTTGATCCGAAAGGGTGGCCCGAATACACCAGGAAGCGGTTCTGGGAGACTGTCTTCAGGGATGAAATGGTCATGCAGAAGCTCCAAGAGCATGGCCTCGTTTGTTGAACATGAGCTTTTGTCCCCGCAGCCCATCAACGGCTGATTTTGAATGTCTGCATTAAAGCGTGTAGTTAAAGCCTGTTTAGACTGTCTGCATTAGAGGGTGTGGAAGATCTTGCACCCACCGCCTGGTCAAAGTTCCCCTGCATTTTCTTCGTTTTATTTGTTTTAATTACTCGCGTGCGACCTAAGTAAATCATGGCGTGATACACACTGCCTGGTTCAGTCCGCGCGAATGCGGTACGTTGGGAGCTCCCCTTTGCCCTCCGCCCAGGCGTGTCCCAAGAAGATATGTTGCACAACAACGAAATCACGAAGGTAAGAAAGAGAAGGAGCAAAGGAAACCACGACCCGCCCCCGCAGCCTGCTCCTCTTCCCTCTCCTACCGCTCCCGAAGCTCCCATTCTAGCGCCTCACTCCCTGCGTGTTCCTCAGCTGGGGCCGGGACCAGCCTTCCCACATCCGTGGTGGAGAGCAAGTCCAGTACCGCCTGGTTGCACCTCACGTCGGCGAAAAGGTCCCGGACCGTGAACCGGCTTTTCCACCTCCCGCTCTCCTTCCGAACCTCTACCCACAGGATCTTCTGTTGGGCCTCCAGCTCGGAGCACACCTTGAAGAGGTGATCCCATGTCTGCGTCCTGCGCGAGCACCGCCAGCACTGAGCGGTGGGCGGGCTCTTCGTCTTGTTCAAGTACTGCCCTGTGAGGCAGTGACCAGTCTGCAGCAGCAGATCCTAGAGGTGAGCCTCTTGGAGCTACCTGCGACCGTTCCGTCCGGCTTCTTCCTCCCCGCATCTTGTATTTCTTCCTGGAGCCCGGCTTCCAACCCATTGGCGGGCTTCTGCCCACTTCTTCTCGAAGATCTCTCGCTTGAGGTGTGTGAGGGATCTGGGGAACGGCATCACGCGTGCCTCCGCCCGGTCCGAGTAGCGTAGCCATTCCACCCCACGGGCGTCTGGCTCCTCCGCCGCAAGCTTAGTCCATTCGTCGGCCTTCTCGTTTCCCGTGACGCCCTTGTGCGCCGGGCACCACCGGATCTCGATGATGTCCGGTCTGGCCTTCCGGAGTACTGCGATGTGTTTTCTCGCCTGAAGCGCGTACATCTGGCCAGGGCCAGGCTCTTTCGGTGTCATGCGCTTGATGGCGGCCTGGGCATTCGTGAATATTGTGACCGTTTCCGGGGTCTTTTGGCCCCGGCGATGGCGGCGCACTCCGTGTTGTAGGCCTCTTGGTTGTAGCCTATGTGGCTTTCGGTGCCCACCCAGGACTGCCCGTTTTTGCCATACCTCCGAGTATCCGGCGCTGTGTTTTCGTTGTGGAGACTGTAGTGACCTTTTTTGCGTACGTACCGTACTGTGGGCACTCCGGTCAGCTTGCGTGTTGACACAATGTGACCGGCCGCGGTATTGGTGACGATGCTGGTACACGCACTCTAGATTCAGTGAGATGTGTTCATGTAGGATAGAGTCCGTGGCGAATTGTGTGGAAGACAGTCACGCCGCAGGTATCTACATATGCATGTACGCAGAGCGGAATTCTCCGGATCGGCACTAGTTAGTTACATAGGACTGGCAGCGGGTAGATAAGCGAGATCATGATGACAAACTCAAATCCTAAAAAGGGACTGGGAGCTCAATATTAGAGTGGGTTGAGGGAATTCTCCGGATAAAAATTCCCCTTTGTTGTTTTATAATTATGGTAGAATCATTTGCCAAATCGGGATGCATCGATAATGCAATTGCAGCTCCAATGTCACTACCAATACTCCACTCCAAGTCATTCGCTCGGCGTCCCAGTCGGCGGGTTCCGTGTCACCTTAGCGTTCCTCCTCTCTTCATCTTCACTTCCTGCACTGCCTCATTTTTCTCTTCCTCTTATCCCTTCTTCTCCCTCCAGCAGCACTCCCTCCAACAGCTGTCTCAACAGCTCTCCATACAACCACTCGCATGTGCCCATGATAATGAAACTTGTTGGCTGTGAGAAGATTCATTGTAGATAGAGAAGGCATCACATCCTCATGAACATCGACTACATCACCAACAATCGCTGAGGACGAGAGGTCGATTCGAGCGACGAGTAACCGGAACTCACCTCTGCGGATGGTGACCCGGGTGACTAAGGGAACCACAACAACCGCTCTTTCGCTGTGGAGATACAACACCTGCCGGGCTTATTCACGTGATCGTCGTCTACCTGGTATACTTCCAAGATATGGGGAGTTTCTACATCTTCGACTTCATAAACATGAACACGCCTCGACATTCTTCCATACGACGCTCGAGCCATCAGTCCTGGCGCCGGCCTCACCTAGTACCCGGTTCTCCCTCGCCGCCGAAATCGATACATGCCCTTCGCAGAGATGGGCGACGATTGCCGGAGATTTAATACCCTCCCGCCCGAGCTTATTCACATGATTGCCGACCGCCTGGTACACTTCGGAGCGTCTACATCTTCTACTTCACCAATATGAACTCCTCTGCATGTCGACTTCCTTCTGCGACGCCCAGTGCGAAGATGTACCAGATCACGGCGGCCGGCTTCCAGAAGTACAACGCCAGCCACCCCGCCAGCACCCACAACCTCCACATGAGGTTTTCCTGGATTGTGGGGGAGATATTATGGACTCGGTGGGTCCTTTCTGCGGTTTGGGCTGTCTCCTATGTTCAGGATGGGGAAATATTTGAGCATCGCACACCCGGCGATCTGTTATCCGTCTATCTAGTTTGTCTGTCTATTCCGTCTCAGGATCCAGAAACGCGTGCGTTCCCCAGAGCCAACAATTAGTATGTATCCCTTCGCATTAACTTCGCAGCCACGCACTAGTCTTTCCCTTTGGTTCCTTATGATGATAGCTTTCCTACATTCGCAGTTTCCTCGGTAGTATACGCTAGAACCTATCTCAGTATGCATTGACCGCCGCGAGACCTTCCTTGGAAGTCTGAACAATACCCTCTCGTTGTTTATTTTGCACTGTCAAAACTTGTTCACGAGTCACCGCTGACTGGGAACGCCAGAAGAGACCGACGCGTATGAGAACTCAAAGAACATTACATTGCACATCTAGTGTCCATCGAGACAGTCCATTTCCTCTACCTCTCGGAATTCTCTCAGCCGACGAGCGGTACGGCGAGGAGAGGTGGACGGTTCTTCGTAAGGAAGCCAAGGAGCCACAGTCAACGAACCGGCCAAGTCTGCGGCGTGGACGTCTTGAAATATCTCATTCGGACACAAACAATATCGGCAGGTGTGACCGCGCGCCCGGAAGCTGTAACCTCTGCTCCGCGCTCTTCGAACCAGCAACTGGAAGTTCGCCCACCTTCGAGTCAGGGGGGAGCTGACCCAGTGACTGCATCTTCCTTGGAGGGCTGGGAGAGCGTCCTACAATCGGTTAAATATAAGTCCAAGCCCCGTCGCGGGGGCGCTCTGCTTGAGCCAGAGGGGCGCGCCATGATTAAGGAAGAAACGCCCACACGCCTAGAGGACGCTCGGAAAGGTCTAGACAGCGCGTGCTTGACCAAGAGGAGCTGGGCAAAGATGAACCAGAGCTCACTTTCGCGGGTCATGACCAGCATGACTGCGAACTTCCCCCGAAGACGAGATTAGATTAACGAAGAAGCCTTCGAGGAAGCACCCGACGGTACGGAGCAGTTGACCGACTGCGTCTGAGGGCAGTGAGGAGTACGCCATACCGACTTCCCCACGAAGAGCTGGAGGCGCGCGTTGCAGTTGGTTCACCCGCCAACCCGCGGAGGTTGTTCGAAATGGCAGATTCTCAGGATATGCGGAGTTTGTATTTGCGTTTAGAGCCGGGTGGGTTCGAGTTAGAGTGTAGCGGGGACGGAACTGTGGGGTGTGAGCAAGGCAGAATGGGAAATACACGGGAGATCGCGGCGGGGAGGAGGTGGCCCTGATACCATCCGTGCTCGAATGCTGATTAGAGCAACTCTAATATGTCTCCGATTTGCGCTTACTTCCCGTAAGTAATGGGCACATAATGTATGTACTGGACGGTGGCAACGCGGAAGTAGCTGTATCGATACTTGATATCGAACAACAGAACCACGAAAAATGGCTACCTGTGCGGACGTGTATGGAACAAATTCTTCCTATGTTGTCTCCACTCGTACCGGTAAATCGCCTAGTACATGCTCGATTTCCGTAACGACGTGCATGGCTCCTTGCGAGTGCGCGTGAAGCTTCCTGGAGCATGCAGAACGACCCAGGCCCTCAGCGTTATATTGATTTCGATGAATGTACGATGGTGTGCAATTTTATGAATCGCCGTGGCCAGCCACTAGATACTGTTCAAAACCTAGGTAAATATGTACATATATCGTCTATGGAAATTCCCTCTGCTTACACATCGCTTCGTGTCTCCTGCTCACTCTCCGCGCCCTCCGTTTTCTTGTCCGGTTTATAACTTGCTTACCATCGTCCGTTGGAACGACTACAGCGATGAAGTGCGTCAGCTCTCCACGACTCGATACGGGGGCGCATGGGCGAGGGGCGAGTGTGTAGATATACCTTCCTCCACCGTCATGGCCGTCACAGCCTCTGCAAGCTCCGCCTCCGCAGCCGTGGTCTCATCCTCCGCGGCGCCAGTCTCCGCCAGCAGCAGCTAGCGCGTGTGCACCGTGCAGAAAGCCTTCCGTTTCTGAGGCAGAGCTCGCGTGTTGACCCTGTCATAGTCACCGCCGAGGATGCCCCAGTGCGTGAAGCCGTCGCTGTCCTCGTAATAGACGCTGTCGTCTCCGGAGTCGCCGGTGTAAGGGGAGACCGGCGGCTGTGTCACCGAGCCGGTGTTCGGCATTGCCGCGTTGCAAAGTGTGTTGTCTGGGTCGCGGGGGGGCATTTACTTTGTGGCGGACGAATATCAGTCTTCGTGCGCTCGCGAAGCTTTCTAGTTGCGCATCGAGATCATGGATTACAGGCTTCCGCTTCTCCACCATGAACAGCTCGCCGCTTTCAAGGCTTCGCCCCAGTCACCGCTCAAGGTTCTGCTCTACAGCAATTGACCTCAGTCTCCGCCCGATCACTATGAGCAGCTCCCGCGCCCACGAGTCAGCCCCGGACTAATTGTGACCACCCGCCCTGCCCACCTAGTCCACTCATCGCCCCAGAGTCTACTGGCACGAGCATACACTCCGCTTACTCTGGCTGCTTGTCGCCATTGCAGATATCGCGCCGGATGCGGTTAGCATCCCGCGTAATACGCTCCATGTCGCGCGGGCTGCATTCAGACGTTATGCGGAATCTAGTCAAAGCTATGCTGGCTGTGTTTAAAGTTGCGCGGAATCTGATCGAGGTCGTTGCGCAGATATTGCCAGCAAGAAGCTTCAGTTCAGGCTGGGTTAACGAACGTGATCTCCAACGAGAGCTTCGTGAACGTTACTATTACGGAAGGCGTACATCGGTGGAGTGCAGACAATGCTGAAGGTACCTTCCATGGCGAAAAGCTTAACCTAAGCCCTCTTGGGGAGCAACCTCGTCTTCTCCTTGGATTCAACCTATCAACACAGCAACCGCAATCAATGCAGGCGACTGGTACTCCAAAGAAAGAGGGCTATGACGTCATACTCTCCGCGCTTGTCTTCTCGATTGGTGGTCCGGGGTCCGGCGCAGGAACTTGACGATCAATGATCCTGGTTGTCCCCGCAGTATCATAGCTAGACTCGCGGACGGATAAGGGTTGGTGTCGTTGTTGGCGTTCGCCGTAGTCTTGCACAGGCTGATATGTAGATGCGAAATAAAATTGATGTCCCCCCCCCCCTGGTTGTCCCCATCCCACTGATGGCCGGCAGTGCTATGCCAGATAAATTCTCCCAGTCCAGCCAGAATTCGTCTCAAAGAAGCTATCGAGGAAGCGGGTACCCGATCGTTCTGTGGGGAGGTACGTGTGAGCTGTCCGGCGTCCGGTTGCCTCTGCTAATGTTGCCGGAAGACGCAGTCAACGAAAAGCACATAAGGAGACTTGGCAGACACGAGGCTCGGACCTGGTGGCTGGCGCTGCGTTGCCGCCGCCCAGTTTCTGTTGCGTCAGCCACGGAGAACGACGTTGGCGCCGGTGAGACAAGATGGAGGTCGTGTCGGAACGGAGGGCTTCGGATGGTGAAATGTGACGGCTGTTCGCAACACGAGTTGTCGGGTCAGCACCCATCATCCCCCAGCACCGGGCATCGGTAACTACCAACTTCGGTCACGAAGTACGCAAACTCATCCCACAGTAGTGTTGGTGGGGGAGAAAGCTCCCCTTCGCAGAGCACCTGGCGAGTGATGCGATACGCATGCGTGCGGCCGCCTGACGCTCCAGCCGCAGCATGCGTCGGTTGGAGGAAAGGCGCGCTCCGCCGGACCTCAGGCGGGCTGTGGAAAGAGACTTCACGGCGCAGTCGTACGGCTCCCCGCATTATTACCAGAAGCTAGGCGTATAGTGTTGAGGGGGCCCGCTTCGCCACGGCGTCACATCGGACGAGGCTAGCAATGTTGCACGCCGTCGACGACGCTACCGTCTGCTCAGTATTGGTCGCGCTGAATTTCTATTGCTATCTACATACGTAATTCCCAGGTGCGCCACTGGCGACAACTCGTGCCGCATGCCGAACACAAAAAGCAGGCTATCGAATCGACAGATAAGGAAAACAGAGGGCCGGTCCCCGCCATCGGATCACTCTTCTCCCCTCTTCGCCCAACTTGAAATGTCCGCCTGATCCCAACGGGCACTCCGGCTCCGTAAGGCGTCCGTGACGGCTAAAGTGACGGCAGTTGCGCGCTGCGATTCCGCTTCGCGTTTGACCTCCCTGATAGCTTCCTTGTGGCGCGCCCTAGCTTCGCGTAGCTCCCGGTTCACTGCTGTCGTGATGGCTTGGACGCGCTCCGATTCCGCCTCGCGTTGCACCTCCGCTACCGCTTCCGCCACGGCGATCGAGCGCTCGTGATCGGCATCGCGTCGGGCTTTGGCGACGGCTTTGGCGACGGCTTCGGCGAGCTGCGCTTCCGTCTCGCGCCGGGCCGCTGCCGTCGCCTCTGCCACGGCGGTTGCACGCTCCTGATCGGCATCGCGTTGGGCTTGGGCGGCGGCTTCGGCGAGCTGCGCTTCCGTCTCGCGCCGGGCCGCTGCCGCCGCCTCTGCCACGGCGGTTGCACGCTCCTGTTCGGCATCGCGATGGGCTTGGGCGACAGCTTCGGCGAGCCGCTCTTCCGCCGCACTCCTCGACTTTGCCGCCTCTAAAACAACCTCGCGACGGTACTGGGTGCGCTGTGCGTCCGCTTCGCGCCGGACCGTCGTTACCGCTTCCGCCACGGCGGCCGCGTGCTCCTGGTCGGTGCTGCATCGAGCCTCGGCGACGGCCCCGGCGCGCTGCGATTCGGCGTCGCGCCACGCCCGCATCAGCGTCTCCGTGCGTTGCTGGAGCGTTTCAAGCAGCGCGTCCCACTTCTCCTGTGCGCGCTTGCGCTCGCTCTGCTGGGCCTCACGCGTCGTCTCCAGCTCCCGCTGCAGAGTTGCCTCCCTCCTCTCGCTCTGCTCTCGATGCTCGTCCTCGCGGCGTCGCGCGTCGGTCGTCACCTCGACGAGCCGAGTCTCCACCGCACGCAGGGCTTCGAGCAACGACGCCAGCTGCGTGTCCTCCCGCTTCCAGGTCTCCTCCTCGGCGTCGCGCAGCTGCCGCCTCGCATCCCGCTGCTCCAGCTCGGCCAGCTGCCGCGCGACCGCCTCCTGGTTCCGGCGGATCCGCTGCAGCTGCTCCTCGATCTGCTGGTGGACCTCCGCACACCCGGGACAGGTTTGTTGCTGTTGTGGCACCGCCGGACTAGGCGGGACGAAGCCCAGGGCAGGGGGAAAATTGAATGAGAACGAGAACCTCTTCTCCTTCCCGCGCGGCGTCGAATCGGTGATGGTAAGGTCCCGGTGCGACGCGCCGACGGGCAGCTCCATCGGACCGTCGCCGACGTGCCTAGCCGGCTCCATATCTGGCGGCCGCGATTGGCTGCGGGTAGACTCGGGAATCGCGTCATCTAGGTACTCGCTTTCGTCCGCGGGCGAATCGGGTACGGCAGAAGGAGTCCGCGGCCTCATCAGCGGGGTTTCGAAAGAGGGGGTCAGCAGATGCTGTGGAGATGTTATTTCGGTAGGGGTTGGCGTGCCCGGCGCCCGGCGCGCGGGAGCACCGAAGCGTCGCTGCTGCACTTTCGCGGACAGTGGGTGCACCCTCTCGCGGACCGCGGAGGTGTACGGGTGGCTCCATTCGTAGTCCGGAACCGGCTCTTCGGAAGGAGAGGTGGTCGTATTGGCCGAAGAGTCGGCCGACGGCGTCGGCGTGGTGGAGATCTTACCCGATGCCGGCAGCCCGAGCCCGCTCGACGGAGGCGTCCGCTCCATGGACGCCGTCCGCGGCCGCGCGGCGGGGTCTTCGGACGGATCTAGAGTCCTGCGTTGCGGTGGAGTTCGCTCGATCGACGGCGTGCGCGGCTTCGCTCCCTCGTCCATCGAGGGGGTGTGGATCTGGAACGTGTCGTGCGCCGGATTCCTTCCCCTCGGCGGTCGCGAAGGACGCCTGGGGAAACGCGAGGAATTGGCGCCCGCCGTGCCGAACAACGGGGTGGGGATGTCGATGGGAGCGGTGGTGCTGTACGACATCGAGAGCGGAGACAGAGAAGGTCGGTGACAGTGGATTTGGGACGCGCGGCCGGGAGTAGCAGAAGAGGGCGATTATAAGTCTGCGGGCTCCAGCCAGCCGCAGCGGCTGCTATCGCGCGATCCACCCACCCCCGCGGACGGAGCCCTGTAGGACATCCGTCCGTCGGCTGCGGAGCGGCTGGAATCTAGCCGGAGGGACGGCATTCCTGTGGACCGCGAGTTGGGCAGCGAGAGCGACGAATCCGCGCCGGTGATTGGCTTGCCGGCTGCGGGGTGGTCGCATCCGCTGTCCAGCTGCAGCTGCGAGTCGAAGGAAGTCCGACGGGCTGCCAGTCAGAATCGCCCACGTCGACACCCCTAGACACGAGCATGGCGAGGCCGATGTGCCGTAAGCACAGGCGGGGCAAGTTGCGGACGTCGTTTCTGCGGATTGTCGGTGTCTGCGCTTCTGCTGAAGTGGCCGTAGCCAAGACCGCCCATCGGGAGGCAGCATTTGTATAAATCTTAGCTATCACCGTGCATTGCGTTGCGTGCTGGCCAGTTCCGCCGATGGGATCGGTGCGGGGTTACAGCGAGGGCGACCATTACATAGTAGATTTTGCAGTGTTGGTCTAGGAGCACATTACTGCCGCCGGCTGCAAGTGCTGGCTTTCAATTTTTTAGTTGTTTTTTTCTCCAAGGAGACAAAACCGGGATGAACTATATGTTACACGGCAGCCGTCCGTATTATCGTCGGACGGAGGATCATACCTAGATCCAACTCATCTTTTTTTTTCTTCCGAACAACCGCTCCGCTCGCTACTCATGCGTCCGCAAAAAACACATCGTCACGCAGTGAAACAGCAGCAACCAGCGACCCCCACGGCAGCAGTCATTAACTACCAAAGCCCAAACAGAAAAAAAAAGGGTGTGGCATCCCGCAATCTGCGAGTGATGGTTTTGGATCCTGTCGCAATTTTACAACCAGTGATGTAAAACCAATACAATATTTTAATGGCGCTCAGAGATGATAGACAACAACCTTTTGTCTACTTCTCTATTGGAGCATTGGTTGTTGAGTTATTCACAAAACACCAATGGCTATGTGGTTTGCTACGCGAAGCGAATTGTTGGCCGAAGGGCGACTGGAGGGCTCGAGTTAGGGTCTTCGAAATTTAGGGACTTGGAGTCATTCAATTTATTGACTCGATTAAACCCACTTTACCGACTCGAGTCCTTCTGTTTATTGACACGACTTAGTAACTTCTATCAATTGAGTGAGTCATTACTTTGTTTAGTCACTCTATTTATTCACGCGAGTCATTCCTCTTATTATCACAACCCGAGTGAGAAAGTATGCTGAGCGACCATTACGATCATTTCTTACTCCGCCACCACATCGTATAATAAGCCCAATTAAAAGAGGAGCCAACCCAAGGTATGTTAATATAAGAAGGTTTCTCGCACCTATGTTGAGCTTTGTAGTCGCTGGACGGTGCATGCTAAGTACTTTCAACGTCGCCCTTCGGCCAACAATTCGCTCCTCGTAACAAACCACTACAGCCGTCGGTCATAGTCTAGATAGGATAAATGCGAGTATGATTAAACAAAAAAAAAGGAGACTGCAGCCATCGGTGTTTTGCGAATAAGTCAACAACCAAACAACCAATGCTCCAATAGAGAAGTAGACAAAAGGAGGTGATTCTCCAAGGTGTTAGGTACAGTATCAAAAAACAGTGTATTATCAATCAAGCAGCAATACGGCATTCGACGGAGCCTAGTATTCATGTAGCATCAGGACGTAGATTCGCATCGAGCTTACTAACAGTCTGAAAGCGAATTCGGCTGCGAGCTGCATTTTCAATTTACCTCACAAAATTTAGATGCTGCTTGAAACCCTTTTTTTCTGGGCGATGGGTGAACGTTCGGCACACCACTCTGAGTTCATGATTTGAGAAAACTGCATGTTGTCGGTTGAGTCCAATACAATAAACTCTACACCACCAGTTCACGCCAGCGTGACCCCCTGAGTACCATGCCATCACGCCTACGATATCCAACTCCCACCCAACACCATTCCTTAGCCCAGCAAGGCTGCTTGCCGTTGGTCTAATCTCTCAATACCAGGGCACGCTGAACGACAAACCGCCCTACCACACGTCAGAGATCACTGGGAAAAAAATCTGTCGAGCATCTTCTGGAGAGCAACGACTATTGGTGTCCTAGGCAGGCCACGCGAAACAGTTTCGGCGCCTATGGAAACAGGAGGGTGGAAAGTAGGTTGTCTGGGTTATGATTGCCAAACTTTTTTCAGCCATTGTAAACAGAATTTTTAGCTTAGTGGTATAGCAATCGTGATTTCTAACATATAACCCGTGTTCGAAACCCGGCTGTACTGTGACTTTCCTAGAAAACATAAGTACATAACCAAAGACCCGAATAAAAAATAATTTGAAAAAAATAATAGAAAAATAGAAAAATAAATAATAAAAATAGAACAAATAGAACAAATACATGACGAAATAGAAGAAATAGACGAAATAGAAATTAAAAAAGAAAAGGAAAAAAAACCCCATTTTTTGAATGCTATAATCGGAAGTGGATACGGTATGGATACGGTATCCAGCTCGCATCGGACCCTGGGATCGGTGCACGATCACACCAGCATTGCTGCAGGATCTAAAAGAATTTGAGTATCAATTTCGATACGTGTTGATCAGTTAGTACGTATGATTTGTAATACTGCATTCATTCACCGACAGTAGTAAGGCAGCAGTTGGGCAAAAACGCGTATTGCCAGTATGATATAGCAGTAATCTAGCATTGCTGCTGGACTGAAAACTCCCCGTTTTTTGCTACTGTATCTATCATCTCCGAGCGACACTGGAGATCTTGATTAGTTTTTACATCGCTGGTTGTGGAAATGCGACAGGATCCCAAACCATCACTCGCAGTTTGCGGGATGCGGGATGCAACTTTTTTCCGTTTCTATTTGAACTTTGGTAGTTAATGACTGCCGCCCCCACATTTATTTCCGGTGGAGGAAACCTGGGAGGATCCGATCGCAGCAAGAGCATCGTATGTACTCCAACTGCTTAACAACACATGGAACATCTCAAACGAGTGGGTATACTCGCAAAACACACTGGAAGGAAAAAGTAACATGGAATCCAACTGCGATTGGTCCTCGCCAGCCAGCCAGCCATGCACGCTAGTCTACGCAGCCTGTCCGTCGCTTAATACCCGCGTTTCTATCTACGCGCCTGACGTTCAGCCGACCGCACCCCTCCGCCAGAAAAAACGACAAGGCGCGACGATCACATCAGTCTCGCGTACGGCGAACTTTTGCTCCACGGTGGCAGCAGCGCGAGGCACAGTGGAGGTGCTTTGCGGCCCTTATCGGACGAACAACCTCTCCTGCTGCTGGAGGCGCGGCAGAATCACTCAATGTCACTCACGTGCGTCGGTGATGTCCTGTGCATTGATTCCTTTCGGACACCCCGAGATGGCGGCGAGGGAGAAAACTGGCTACACACCGTGGTAACTGCGTAGGGGATGAGACACAAGCTGGGCGCTACATCTGGCATGGTGGATACAGTATGCTAGCACCAGTTTGAGAGCAAGACGGAGGATGGAAGGAATGCACAGGGGCAGCAACTTGAGCAAACGCGTACATAGGGAGATGCGGAAACCAATAATAGTGCGCGAAGTCAAATACACAAGGTCAGGTGTGAAAGAAGGGCCCCCCCCATCAATTTCCAAAGACGAAATCGACAATGTCGGCGACGATGTCCTTGTGTTTCATGGCGAGGCGGGCTTCCTCGGCTCTGATGTGCTCGCTATATGCCCTGGCGCGCCCCAGGGTGGCCTTGCGGCGGGCACTCAAGTCGGGCAGCTCGCTGCTGACTGCTGTAGCGATGGTTTGGACGCGCTGAAATTCCACCTCATGCTGAACAGCCGCTATCGCCTCCGCCACCGCAGTCACGCGCTCCCTAACGGCGTCGCTTCGGACTTTGACGGTGGTTTCGTCGTGCTGGAATGCCTCCTCCTCCTGCGCCACCGCCACCGCTTCCGCCACGGCAGCCGCGCGCTCCCTAACGGCGTCGCTTCGGACTTTGGCGATGGCTTCGTCGTGCTGCCATGCTGCTTCCTCCTGCACCACCGCTACTGCCTCTGCCACAGCGGCCGCGCACTCCCGATCGGCGTCACCTCGGACTTTGGCGATAGCTTTGTCGTGCTGCCATGCCGCTTCCTCCTGCGCCACCGCTACTGCCTCCGCGACGGCGGCCGCGCGCTCCCTATCGGCGTCACCTCGGACTTTGGCGATGGCTTCGTCGTGCTGCAACGCCGCCGCCTGCTGCGCCGCTGCTACTGCCTCCGCCACGGCGGCCGCGTGCTCCTGGTCGGTGTTGCATCGGGCCTTGTCGATGGCCTCGGCGCGCTGCGATTCGGCGTCGCGCCACACCTGCATCAGCGTCTCCGCCATGCCGGCCTGCGCCTCGAGGGCGGTCTCCGCGCGTTGCTGGAACGTCTCGAGCAGCGCGTCCCACTTCTCCTGCGCGCGCTTGCGCTCGCTCTGCTGGGCCTCGCGTGCCGTCTCCAGCTCCTACCGCAGAGCCGCCTCCCTCCTCTCGCTCTGCTCCCGATGCTCGTCCTCGTGGCGTCGCGAGTCGGTCGCCACCTCGACGAGCCGAACCGCCACCACGCGCATGGCTTCGAGCAACGACGCCAGCTGCGTGTCCTCGCGCTTCCGGGTCTCCTGGAGGGATTCGGCCCGACGCTGTTCTTCGGCCTCGCGCAACTGCCGCCTCGCATCCCGCTGCTCCAGCTCGGTCAGCTGCCGCGCGACCACCTCCTGATTCCAGCGGATCTGCTGCAGCTGCTCCTCGATGTGCCGGCGGCCCTCCGCACACCCGGCGCAGGGTTGTTGTGGCACGGCCGGACTAGGCGGGGCGAAGCCCGGGTGAGGGGGAAAAGTGAATGAGAACGAGAATCTCTGCTCCTTCCCGCACGGCGTCGAATCGGTGATGGTAAGGTCCCGGTGCGACGCATCGACGGGCCCAGCAGGCTCCGTATCCGGTGGCCGTGATTGGCCCAGGGTAGGCTTGGGAATCGCGACATCCGGCGCGGGAATGTCGTAGGCCGGAATCAGTTCTTCGGAGGACGAGGCAGTCGCCTTGGCTGAAGAGCCGTCTGACGGCGTCGGCGGTGTGAAGAGCTTGCCCGGCACTGGCAGCCTGAACCCCTGCGACGTAGGCGACCGCTCTGCGGACGGCGTCCTCGGCCACGCGGCGGGATCTTCGGACGGATCTAACTCTCTGGAATGCGGTGAAGTCCGCTCGGCCGACTGCTTGCGCCGGATTGCTCCCTCGTCCATCGAAGGGGTGCCAGTCTGGGGCGCATCGTGCGCCGGATCCCGCCTCCCCCTCAGCACCAGTCGCGAAGCCTGCCTGACGGAACGTGAGGGTTTGGCGCCCGCCATGCTGTGCGGCGGGGCTGGGGCGTCGACGGGAACGGTGTTGGAGTGCGACATCGAGAGCAGAGATAGAGATGGAGAAGGTCAATGGCAGCGGGTTTGGCGCGTGCGGTCAGGGGAAGAGCGGAAAACCGGGCGATTATAAGCCTCCCCGGGCTTCAGCCAGCCGCAGCGCCTGCTATCGCGCGACCCCATCCCCGCGGATGAAGAGCACTGTATGACGTCCGTCCGTCGGTTGCGGAACCCAACCGGACGGCGTTCCTGTGGGCTGCGAGCTGGGCAGCGAATGCGTGTCGGTGTCGCATCTGCCAGTTGCGAGTCGACGGAAGTCCGACGGGCTGCCAGTCGCAATTGCCCACGTCGACGCCGGACACGAGCATGGCGAGGCCGACGTGCCGTGCTACAAGCACAGGCGGGGCGAGATACGCCGTTGTTGCGGGTTGTCGATATCTGATGCGGGTTACGTGTGGCATCGCCAGATCTACTGGCTGTCACGTTGAAGTGGCTGTAGCCAAGACCGCCGATCAGGAGGCCGCAGATAGTTAGCTGTCACCATGCATTGCATGCAGCCTTGCTGCAGTCTACTGCTTACTTACATATGTAATGTAGGTATATACTGTATTGGTTGGCGTGATATGACGCGTCTCAGCGCTGAATTAAGTCGAATGTTAACGCATGCTTTGGCGCGTTGACGCGGCGTCGCTACTGTTTCTTGGGGATAACATGTGTTCCCTTACGGGACTCTATCACTATCATTTATTTGCCCCCACCTCACTAAAGTATCTATGTAACACTCGAATTACACCAGGGAGAAGCACAAGACAAAAACCAAACTGGAATCCTATTCCCACCGACAGTGATACCCATTGACCGTACTGTAAACCCTACCGGCCATATCGCCCCTCGCGCCGTGCGAGCGAAGAAAGCCGCTCCCGCCAGTCATTGCGGATTACCCGTAACTATACAGCCGCCCGTAAAAGATGGGGACAAAAGTTTCCGCATGCTTAGCCTCATCGACGCGTCGCCCGCCACAACACCACATTTTTAAAACACCGCTCATCACGAACACAATGCCGAACAACTTCCAAGGACGCATGTCCGACTTCGACAAAGGTCAGATAATTGCTTTTCGCAGGCAGAATTTATCTCTATCTCAAATAGCCAAAGAGATAAAGCGCCCCAAGTCCACGATACAGACTTTTCTCGATCGTTACGAAATCGCGACTCCTACGAAAACGCTCCTTCCGCCGGCAGACCTCGACTGACAGAGACGTCTTGTCATAGAGTCAAAGAAGGCTAGACGACTACCTCTTCGAGAGTTGACCAACGGGGTTGCTCACAATGCATCAGTGCGTACCATCAAGCGGGTACTCGCCGAGGAGGACATCAGAAAATGGAGGGCGAAGAAGGGGGTGCTTCTGACTGAAAACCATGTTACTCAGCGTCTTTCCTGGGCTACGGGGCATAAGGATTGGGATAAAACAGACTGGAAAGGGGTTGTCTTCAGTGATGAGTGCTCTGTCGAGAGGAGTAAGGATCCGCGGGGGATTTGGGTCTTTCGCATGCCGCCCGAGAAGTACCACAAGGACAGCATCTATGGGGTCACGAAGGGTCCTGGGGTAAAGGTCAGGGGCCTCCTATCCCTATCTTCGAGAAGTCAGTCAATCGATGGGTGTATATCAGAGTCCTCGAGGACGGCCTTGACGATGTCCACCAGGAGGTGCACGACACGCTCGGCGACCCTGTCTTTCAACAGGATAACGTAAAGATACGTACTGCGAAGGATACCATGGCTTGGTTCGAGGCACAACATTCAGGTCACGACATGGCCCCCCAACTCGCCGATATAAATCCGATCGAGCACGTGTGGAAGTAGCTGAAGGAGAGAATGCATAAGCGGTTTCCAGAAATTCACAAGACACCCGGCGGTCCGGCCAGAGTGAGAAGGGCCCTTGCAGAGGCTCTCTCCGACACTTGGAGGGAAGAGATTGAGGGGGATTTTCTGGAGACGCTGTGGGAGTCGATGCCTAGGAGGGTGGCTGCTTTGCTGGAAGCGAAGGGCTGGTACACAAAGTATTAATTCTTTTTGGCTATAAAATTGTTAGAAGCTGCACTTGTATCTAAAGAATATGTATGCAAGTTTTTATTACTTTGTATTGTGTTGTTGCTGAGTTAGAAAGGTATATGTGTGTGGTAGGGTGGCGCTGTCTTTTTTTTTTGTTTAATCATTACTCGCATGCGACCATCTAGATCATGGCGAGGTTATGTACAGTCCGTTTCCTGTCTGCAGTCCACGCGGTGGCGGCACGTTGCAAGCTCCCCTTTGCCCTCCACCCAAGTCTATCCCACGAAGATGTAAAGCGAACCAAGGAAACTACAAAGGAGAGGACAAAAGAGAGAGAGAAACAAAGGAAAAGTGCACCCCTCCCCCCCCCTTACTCCTCTCCTGCAGACGCCATGAAGTCAGGCGTGGGCAATAATAATGGTAGTCCCTCCCCGCCGCCCAGCTCCTCGGCCTCCTGCTCCTCCTCCCACTCCCGCAGCTCCGCCTGCGACACCTCGCTCACTGCCTCTTCCTCGGCCGGCGCCCGCCTTCCCACATAGTTACGTGGTGGAGGGGGGGGTCCGGTACCGCTCGCCCGCACCTCTCGTCCGCTGGGAGGTCCCGGACCCTCCACCGGCTCTTCCCCCTCCCAGTCTCCTTCCGCACTTCCGCCCAGAGGATCTTCTGTTGGGCCTTCCACTCCGGGCACACCTTGAAGTGGTGCTCCCGAGTCTGGTTCGGGTACCGACACCACCAGCATTGTGGGGTGGGCCGATTCTTCGTACAGTTGAGGTACTGCCCGGTCAAGCAGTGCCCCATCTTGATCTGGCAGAACCGCGAGGCTGGCCTCTTGGCGCTCCCAGCTACCGTGCCGACCGGCCTCTGGCTTTTCGGCATCCGGTACTTCGCCTTGGAGGTCCGGCCTACAGCCCACCGGCGCGCAACAGCAGCGACCGGCGGCCCCCGCGGTTACTTCCGGCGGAGGAGACCTGGGAGGAACCGATCGCTGCGGGCGCATCGTATGAAACTGCTTAACAACACATGAAACATCTCAAACGAGTGGGTTTTCTTGCAAAATACACCTCGCCCTACTGGCCCAATCCGAAAGCAAAGTTGCGAGACACCACCGCCATCAGCCTCCACCTCCGTCAACTCTTCTTCTGCCTCCACCATTTCATTCTCCTCCTCTGTTGAACCACTCCTTCCTTCCTCCAATACCTCTTCTCTGATTTTCCGTCCCACATCAGTTGTCTCCGGGAACTCGAGTATTGCCTCGCCACACTGTTTGTCTGCAATAGTTCTGCAATACGGAACCGATCCCGTCCACGCCCCCAAGCAGGTGAATTTACATAGATGCCCACGCAGCGATTTTGAGGATAGTCTCAGACGAGCCCGGCCCTTGACAGGTATATGTCTTGGAGGCCAGGAAGCACATCTCCACTCTCGGGCAAAGGGAGCCGTCAGATACGATCGAGCTTTGGTGGCCCTGCTCATAAGGGGGTAGCTGGGAACGAGAAGGCGTATGAGTGGGCGGAGCTAGCTGCGGACGGGACAGGTGCCCAGGGCGTGGAACAGCTTCGCCTCAGCCGATATGGTGACCGGCCTGGTGCAAGATGCTTCCTACCTCGGTCGGTCGCCTATCTGAAGCACTTATCATTGACGTCAAGTGGGTGGGAGCTAAGGCTTGGGCGGAGCTGGATGATGAGCCATGACAGAGGCTAGACCCTGTCCCGGCCAAGGCTGACAAGTAGCTCGCTGTGGGATTCGCTCCCCGCGCTCCACCAGCTGAAGACGGGCCACTGCCTCACTGGCCAGTATCTGGCATGGACCAAGAACCAACCCACTGCCTAGTGCTGGCGGCGCCCATACCGGACCCAGACAAGAGAGTACCTATTCAAGAACTGCCCTCACTAGAAGGCCCAGCAGAAGACCTTATGGGCAGAGGTACGGAGGGAGACGGAGAGAGTTAAGGACCGGTTTAAGATCCGGGACCTCTTCGCCGAAAAACGATGCAGCCAGGCGATCTTGGACTTCCTCGCCACCACTTATCGATGGGAGGCTGGGCCCGAAGCCGGCTGAGGAAGACGCCCAAAGCGAGGCATCGGAGTGGGAACTCCAGGAGCAGAATGAAAGAAAGAGCAGGAAGAGTTCGGGGGAGGGGGGGGGGGCAGCTTTCCTTGTCTTTCCTTTGTCATTTTCCCTGCAACTTCCTTGGTGTGCTCTAGTTGGTACTTTCGTGACAGGTCGGGACGGAGGGCGAAGGGGAGTTTACAACGTGCCACCTGCGGACTGATCGAGGTTGGGGTTGGACAGCGGACGGGAACCGAACAGTTTGCACATCGCCATGGTCTATATAGGCCGCATGCGACAAATGGCAAAACAAAAAGAAATGAAAAAAAAGAAACCGATCCCGTCCTCGCTTTGTCTGTGACCTCACTTCCTTCCACAACACCTTTTGTTGCTTTCGCCATACTTTGCATATCCTAAATAGATGTTCTCGTGCTTTCCGCCCCCGAGCTTCGGACTTTGGGGCTTCGTCGTGCTGCGATGCCACCGCCTGTCGCAGTGATGCTACATACCACTCTAGCAATGGTGACCTGCGCACCAAAATGGCATTGCTTCGGGCTTTGGCGATGACTTTGTCGTGTTGCGATGCCACCGCCTGTCGCGGTGAGGCTTTTACTTTAGCTATGGTGACCCTGCGCACCAAAATGGCATCGCTTCGGGCTTTGGGGATGGTTTCGTCGCGCTGCGATGCCGCCGCCCGTTGCGACGCTGCTACCGCCTCCGCCACGGCAGCCGCGCGCTCCCTATCGGCGTCGCTTCGGGCTTTGGCGATAGCTTCGTCGTGCTGCGATGCCGCCGCCTGCTGCGCCGCTGCTACCGCCTCCGCCACGGCGGCCGCGTGCTCCTGGTCGGTGTTACATCGGACCCTTGTCGACGGCCTCGGCGTGCTGCGATTCGGCGTTGCGGCATGCCTGCATCAGCGTCTCCGCCATGTCTGCCTGCGCCTCGACGGCGGTCTCCGCGCGTTGCTGGAACGTCTCGAGCAGCGCGTCCCACTTCTCCTGCGTGCGCTTGCGCTCGCTCTGCTACGCCTCGCGCGCCGCCTCCAGCTCCTGCCGCAGAGCCGCCTCCCTCCTCTCGCTCTGCTCCCGATGCTCGTTCTCGCGGCATCGCGAGTCGGTCGCCACCTCGACGAGCCGAACCGCCACCACGCGCATGGCTTCGGACAACGACGCCAGCTGCGTGTCCTCGCTCTTCCAGGTCTCCTGGCGGGATTCGGCCCGACGCTGTTCTTCGGCCTCGCGCAGCCGCCGCCCCGCATCCCGCTGCTCCAGTTCGGCCAGCTGCCGCGCGACAACCTCCTGGTTCCAGCGGATCCGCTGCAGCTACTCCTCGATCTACCAGCGGTCTTCCGCACACCCGGCGCAGGGTTGTTGTTGTGGCACGGCCGGGCTAGGCGGGGCGAAGCCCGGGTGAGGGGGAAAAGTGAACGAGAATGAGAATCTCTGCTCTTCCCCGCACGGCGTCGAGTCGGTGATGGTATGGTCCCGGTGCGAAGCGCCGACGGGCCCAGCAGGCTCCGTATTCGGTGGCCGTGATTGGCCGCGGGTAGACCCGGGAATCGCGACATCCGCGTAGTCGCTTTCGCTCGCTGGCGAATCGGGCACGGCAGAGGGAGTCCACAGCATTGTCGGCGGGGATTCGAAGGGAGTCAGCGGATGCTGCGCAGGTGCTGTTTCGGTAGGGGCCGGCATGCCTGGCCCCCGGCGGGTGGGAGCGCAGACGCCGAAGCGCCGCTGCACTTTCGCGGACAATGGGTGCACGCTCTCGCGGACGGACGCAGGGCCGTTCAATGCGTAGCCCGGAACTAGGTCTTCGGAGAACGAGGTAGTCGTATTGGCTGAAGAGTCGTCCGAGGGAGTCGGAGGGGTGAAGATCTTACCCGGCGATGGCAGCCCGAGTCCACGCGGCGGAGGCGTCTGCGGCAGCGCAGCGGAGTCTTCGGAGGGATCTAGCTTCTTGCGTTGCGGCGGAGTCCGCTCGATCGATGGCGTGCGCGGCTCGTCCACTGACGGCGTGCGGAACTGGAACACGCCGTGCGCCGTATTCCTCCCCCTTGACGTCGGTCACGAAGTACGCCTGGCAACACGCGGCGATTTGGCGCCCGCCATGCCGTATGGTGAGGCGGGGATGTTGACCGGAGCGGTGTTGGTGTACGACATCGAGGGCGGGGGTGGAGATAGAGATAGAGAAGGTCGATGACCCACCCCGCGGACGAAGAGCCCCTGTCGAAAGTCGCTAATCACGACTGAAACAGAAATCCACAAGTGATGAGAGAAAGAAAGAGAGAGAGAGAGAGAGAGATGCTCGTTTGTGGTCACACAGTAGATCTGCTCGAGAAAGACAAGTCTCGGTATTGTATTATGTCGAAGGTTGTTAGAGAAAGAAGTAAGAACGCAGAAGAGCTAAGTAAGTAAGAATGCCAAGCCGTTACACAACGCTAGTCTCAATCTGGCTCCCTTGCAACCCGGCGTTGCTCCCGTCCGTGTTGCCACGCCGGAGCGACGAGAAGTATTTCCAACAGCCTCGTATGATGTCCATCCGTCGGCTGGAATCTAACAGGAGGGACAGCAATCCTTTGGATTGCGAGCTGGGCAGCGAGAACCACGAATGTGCGGCGGTAATTGGCTCGCCGGCCGTGGGTAACCTAGACTTCCTCTCGGCTCTCCACTACAGATGTGGGGAGGCTGGCCCCAAAGGAGACTCCCCGCGCGATACCGGAGTGGGAACTCCGGAGCAGCTATTATCTACATACCAAAGTCCAAATAGAAAAAAAAGGGAGCATCCCGCAATCTGCGAGTGATGGTTTGGGATCCTGTCGCATTTCCCACAAGCAGCGGTGTAAAACCAATCAACTTTTTTAATGGAGCTCAGAGACGATAGAGAACACCTTGGAACATCACTTCCTTTTGTCTACTTCTCCATTGGAGCATTGGTTGTTGAGTTATTCACAAAACGCCGATAGCGGTGGTGGCCCGCTACGCGAAGCGAATTGCTGGCTGAGGCGACTAGAGGGCAAGTGCTATTTAGCGACTCGAATCATTTGATTTATTTCCCCGAGCGATTCTATTTGTTGACTCGAGTCATCCTGTTTATTGCGAATCATTGGGTTGATCGACTCGAGTCGCGCTCTTTATTGACTCAAGTTATTCAGCTTGTAGTTAGGGCAATCTGAGTGAGAAAAAGTGCTGGGTGACCGCTCTGATCATTTCTTACGATACCACCACAGCGCAGATATAGCCCAAATTCGTGGAGGAGCCAATCTTCGGTGTTTCGACGGAGCATCTTAAGTATGAGCGCGATAAGTCGAGATTTCAGTTCACGATGACTGCTGACGTTGAAAGTATCTTAGTTTGCATCGTCCAGCCACCACAAAACTCAACATACAAGAAACCTTGTATCGGTTTAAAGCTAAAAGAAGTCGGCTAACATCTTGGGCTGGTTCCTCTTTTAAATTGGGCTTATCATACGATGTGGTGGTGGAGTAAGAAATGATCGTAACGGCCGCCCAGCATACTTTCTCACTCGGGCTGTGACAATAGAACGAATAGAGAGTTTGCGCTTTGCATCTGGATGCAAAAACCAGGCTGTGACTCGAATTTCTTGGCGATCTTGACCCGGAAATTTGCATCTACTCCAGATGCAAAACTGGCCAATTTGCATCTACACCAGACGGAAATTCAACACTCACGCAACACCTCCACAACTCCAATTATGAGTTGCCGTCGCACTCTCCTCCAGCGCGAGGGAATTAGTGTATCGCCATGCCCAAATTGTACGGAAAATCCTTCTCGGAAACGCGAAAAAAAGAGGGTGTCCACCGAGGTGGGAGAGTGCGACTGGATACCCCACCAAGTGAAAATTGGAAAACCTACTTTCGGTAAATATTTTCGCATACTGAATATACGGTAGAGACTGATGTAAGGTAGATTCACACGCTGTGGAATAGATCAACTTGTCGATCCGCCCTTTACTTGAGTGCCCACTGCGGTGACTGCCCACATGTTCCATACTCTCACTCCTTTTCTGTGGTGCAGTTGAATGACTTCACAGCAAGCACCTCCTTGACTAACGCTCGATCTTCCCATGCTTTCCATTGGGGTCCCCGGGTAGAAGTACGCTGTGTTGTAGACTCCTCCTCCTCCTCCTCCTCTTCCTCGACAAGTTCTTCCATATCCTCACTCATTTCCGACATATCTTCCTCCAGGAGAGTCTCAGCAAGCTTCCTGCTGGGCCTGGAGTCCTCCACATCGCTATTTATTAATTGGTGGATGTCCATGGTCGCACGATATGGACAGGATACTGTATGGGCGCGGCGCGGGGTGGATAGGAGAGGGTACAGCGTGGATGGAAGGTTGTACGGCATTATTGGGGTGCTGGCTTTTTTTATAACAGAGTGCTAAACAGAGTTTTCGCTACGTGTTCTCTCTACCCGGAACATTCGTTGAGCCTCTGCAGATCTTCCGACGAAGTCACTAATTGCGCAAACTCTTCAGCCCACTTTAGATGAACTCACAATGACTAAGCGAAAACTACGCATCTAGATGCAAAGCGCAAACTCTCTAATGACTCGCGTGAATAAATAGAGTGACTCGAGTCAGTAAACAGAACGATTCAACCCAATTTATAGAATTTACTCAAGTCAATACGCTGAATGACTCGTGTCAACAAACAGAAGGACTCGACTCAGTAAATGAATTCGCGAGTCAATATGCGGAATGACTTGACTTAGTAAAATGGAGTTAATCAAGTCAGTAGATAGGGAGGCTCGAGTCAATAAACTGAATGACTCCAGCCGCCAAACCCTGAAGACCTAACACGTGCCCTCTGGTCGTTCTTCGGGCAAGAATTCGCTTCGCGTGCTGCTGCCGTCGGTGTTTTCTGGATAGCTCGGCAGCCAGTGGTGGCTTGGATGCTCCAATAGAGAAGTAGACAAAGGGAGTTGATTCTCCAAAGCGTTACCTATCGTCTCTCACACAATTTCTCTATTTGGTCTTTGGTAGTTAATGACTGCCGCCAAAAAGGACTCGTAGGAAGTCGCCTCCTGATTGGAGTTTTTCTTGTCTTTCCTTTGTAATTTCTGGACGGAGCATATATAGCAAGAACCACAACGTGTCGAAAGGACAGTGACTATGTGTATTGCCATGATCTGGAAAGGTCGCACGCAATTAACGACAAATCAAATCAAACCACGGGGAGACGGCGAGGGAGAAGGCTGGCTACCCATTGTGGATAATTACGTGGGAGGACGGCGAGTTACAAGCTGAACGCTAACTACTGTACACCTAACGTGGCGGGATAGCACAAGGATGAGTGCGAGACGGAGGGTGGAAGGAATAAACAGAAGCAGCACTGGAGCAAACGCGTACACAGAAAGACGTGGAAACCAATAGGAGTGCGTAACATCGAAATACACAAGATCAGTTGTGAGAGCAGAGATACGCTATCAATTCTCAAAGAGAAAATCGCCGGTGATGATGCCATTGTGTTTTGCGCGGAGGCGGGCTTCCTCGGCTCTGGCACACTCTTCTTCCTGAGGCGGGCACTAACATCGGGTAGCTCCCTATTGACTGCTGTCGTGATGGCTTGGACACACTGCGCTTCTGACTCGCGCTGCACTGCTACTACCGCCTCCGCTACGGCGACCGCGCGCTACCAATCGACGTCGCTCCAGACTTTGGTGATGGCTTCGTCGTGCTACCGTGCTGCCTCCTCCTGCGCCACCTCTACTGCCTCCGCCACAGCAGCCGCGCGCTCCCAATCGGCATCGCTCCAGACTTTGGCAAGGGCTTCATCGTGCTGACATGTCGCCCCTTGCGCCACCGCTACTGCCTCCGCCACAGCAGCCGCGCGCTCCCGATCGGCGTCGCTCCAGACTTTGGCAATGGCTTCGTCGTGCTGAGATGCCGCCGCCTGCTGCGCTGCTGCTACCGCTTCCGCCACGGCGGCCGCGCGCTCCCGATCGGCGTCGCTCCGGACTTTAACGATAGCTTCGTCGTGCTGTGATGCCGCCGCCCGATGCGCCGCCGCTACCGCCTCCGCCACAGCAGCCGCGCGCTCCCGATCGGCGTCGCTCCAGACTTTGGCAATGGCTTCGTCGTGCTGAGATGCCGCCGCCTGCTGCGCTGCTGCTACCGCTTCCGCCACGGCGGCCGCGCGCTCCCGATCGGCGTCGCTCCGGACTTTGGCGATGGCTTCGTCGTGCTGAGATGCCGCCGCCTGCTGCGCTGCTGCTACCGCTTCCGCCACAGCGGCCACGCGCTCCCGATCGGCGTCGCTCCGGACTTTGGCGATGGCTTCGTCGTGCTGTGATGCCGCCGCCCGATGCGCCGCCGCTACCGCCTCCGCCACAGCAGCCGCGCGCTCCCGATCGGCGTCGCGTCGGACTTTGGCAATGGCTTCGCCGTGCTGCGATGCCGCCGCCCGCCACGCCGCCGCTACCGCCTCCGCTCGATCGGCGTCGCTCCGGGCTTTGGCAATGGCTTCGCCGTGCTGCGATGCCGCCGCCTGCTGCGCTGCTGTTGCCGCTTCCACCACGGCGGCCGCACGCTCCCGATCGGCGTCGCTCCAGACTTTGGCAATGGCTTCGTCGTGCTGTGATGCTGCCGCATGATGCGCTGCCGCTACCGCCTCTGTTACGGCGGTATCACGCTCCTGGTCGGCATCGCTTCGGACTTTGGCGATGGCTTTGTCGTGCTGCGATGCCGCCGCCCGCCACGCCACCGCTACCGCCTCCGCCATGGCGGCCGCGCGCTCCCGATCGGCGTCGCTCCGGACTTTGGAGATGGCTTCGTCGTGCTGAGATGCCGCCGCCTGCTGCGCCGCTGCTACCGCCTCCGCCACGGCGGCCGCGTGCTCCTGGTCGGTGTTGCATCGGGCCTTGTCGATGGCCTCGGCGCGCTGCGATTCGGCGTCGCGCCACGTCCGCATCGGCGCCTCCGCCATGTCGGCCTGCGTCTCCGTGCGTTGCCGAAACGTCTCGAGCAGCGCGTCCCACTTCTCCTGCGCGCGCTCGCGCTCGCTCTGCTGGGCCTCGCGCGCCGTCTCCAGCTCCTGCCGCAGAGCCGTCTCCCTCCTCTCGCTCTGCTCCCGATGCTCGCCCTCGCGGCGTCGCGAGTCGGTCGCCGCCTCGACGAGCCGAACCGCCACCACGCGCATGGCTTCGATCAGCGACGCCAGCTGCGTGTCCTCGCGCTTCCGGGTCTCCTGGAGGGATTCGGCTCGACGTTGTTCTTCGGCCTCGCGCAGCTGCCGCCCCGCATCCCGCTGCTCCAGCTCGGCCAGCTGCCGCGTGACCACCTCCTGATTCCAGCGGATCCGCTGCAGCTGCTCCTCGATCTGCCGGCGGTCCTCCGCACACCCGGCGCAGGGTTGTTGTGGCACGGCCGGACTAGGCGGGGTGAAGCCCGGGCTAGGGGGGAAATTGAACGAGAACGAGAACCTCTGCTCTCTCCCGCACGGCGTCGAATCGGTGATGGTAAGGTCCCGGTGCGACTCGCCGACGGACCCAGCAGGCTCCGTATTCGGTGGCTGTGATTGGCCCAGGGTAGGCTTTGGAATTGCGACATCCGGCGCGGGAATGTTGTAGCCCGGAGTCAGTTCTTCGGAGGACGAGGTAGTCGTCTTGGCTGAAGAGTCGTCCGACGGCGTCGGCGGTGTGAAGAGCTTGCCCGGCATTGGCAGCCTGAACCCCTGCGAAGTAGGCGACCGCTCTGCGGACGGCGTCCTCGGCCACGCAGCGGGATCTTCGGACGGATCTAGCTCTCTGGAATGCGGTGAAGTCCGCTCGGCCGACTGCTTGCGCCGGGTTGCTCCCTCGTCCATCGAAGGGGTGCCAGTCTGGGGCGCATCGTGCGCCGGATCCCGCCTCCCCCTCAGCACCAGTCGCGAAGCCTGCCTGACGGAACGTGAGGTTTTGGCGCCTGCCATGCCGTGCGGCGGGGCTGGGGCGTCGACGGGAACGGTGTTGGAGTGCGACATTGAGAGCAGAGATAGAGATAGAGAAGGTCAATGGCAGCGAGTTCGGCGCGTGTGGCCAGGGGAAGACCGGGTGATTATAAGTTTCCCCGGGCTTCAGTCAGCCAGCCGCAGCGCTTGCTATTGCGCGTCGCCATCCCCGCGGACTAAGAGCGCTGTATGACGTCCGTCCGTCGGTTGCGGAATCTAACCGGACGGCGTTCCTGTGGACTGCGAGCTGGACAGCGAATGCGACGCCCGACTGGTTCGCCGGCTGTCAGTGTCGCATCTGCCAGTTGCGAGTCGAAGGAAGTCCGACGGGCTGCCAGTCGCAATCGCCCACGTCGACACCAGACACGAGCAGGACGAGGCCGACGTGCCGTGCTACAAGCACAGGCGGGGCGAGATACGCCGTTGTTGCGGGTTGTCGATATCTGATGCGGAGTTACGTGCCAGATCTACGTTGCTGTCACGCTGAAGTGGCTGCAGCCAAGACCGTCGATCAGGAGGCTGCAGATATAGTTAGCTGTCACCGTGCATTGCATGCAGCTACTTACTGCAGTCTATGATACATAGGTAGGTATGTACTTCTTGCTTGCAGTATGCAGGTGTGTATTAACTATAGTGAGAGGGTGGGTAAAATGAATGGTAGTGATATCGTCCTCTAAGGATATGCGATAGTAATAACTACCATATAAGTGTGTTGGCGTGATATTGACTCGTCTCAACGCTGAATCGAATCGAATGTTAACGTATGCTTTGGCGCGTTAACGCAGCGTCTAATGTTTCTCGGGGATACATAACATGTGTTCCCTTACGGGACTATCACTAACATCATTTATTTTACCCCACACCTCACATAGTATCAGCTATGTAACACTCAAATTACACCGTAGAACACAATGAGGGAAAAACACAAGCTGGGATCCTATTCCCACCGACAGTGACACCGTACTGTAAATCCTACCGACCATATCGTTCCTTCCGCCGTGTGAGCGAAGAAAGCCGCTCCCGCCAGCCATCTCGAAGCAGTGTACAACCATCCGTACTATCGTCGGATGGAGTGGGCGGAGCTAGCTGCGGACGGGCCAGGTGCTCAGGGCGTGGAACAGCTTCGCCTCGGCCGGTATGGTGACCGGCCTGGTGTAAGATGCTTCCTACCTCGGTTGCTCGCCTATCTGAAGCACTTATCATTGACGTCAAGTGGGTGGGAGCTAAGACTTGGTCACTGGCCTGGAGCAACAACCAACCAACTGCCAAGTGCTGGCGGCACCCATACCGGACCCAGACAAGAGAGTACCTATTCAAGAACTGCCCTCACTGGAAGGCCCAGCAGAAGACCTTATGGGTGGAGGTACGAAGGGAGAAGGAGAGAGGTAAGGACCGGTTTAAGATCAGGACCTCTTCGCCGATGAACGATGCAGCCAGGCGATCTTGGACTTCCTCGCCATCACTTATTGATGGGAGGCTGGGCCCGAAGCCGGCTGAGGAAGACGCCCAAAGCAAGGCATCGGAGTGGGAACTCCAGGAGCAGAATTAAAGGAGAAGAGCAGGAAGAGTTCGGGGGAGGGGCAGCTTTCCTTTGTCTTTCCTTTGTCATTTTCTCTGCGATTTCCTTGGTTCGCTCTAGTTGGTACTTTCGTGATAGGTCTGGACGGAAGGCAAAGGGGAGTTTACAACGTGCCACCTGCAGACTGATCGAGGTCGGGGTCGGACAGCGGACGGGAACTGAACAGTTTGTACATCGCCATGGTCTATATAGGTCGCATGCGACAAATGGCTAAACAACAAGAAAAGAAAAAGAAAAGGAACCGATCCCGTCCTCGTTTTGTCTGTGACCTCACTTCCTTCCACAACACCTTTTGTTGCTTTCGCCATGCTTTGCGTATCCTAAATAGATGTTCTCGTGCTTTCCGTCCCTGAGCTTCGGACTTTGGGGATCGCTTCGTCGTGCTGCGATGCCGCCGCCTGTCGCGGTGATGCTACCGCTTTAGCTATGGTGACCTGCGCCCCAAAATGGCATCGCTTCGGGCGATGGCTTCATAGCGCTGCGATGCCGCCGCCCGTTGCGACGCTGCTATCATACCGCCACGGCAGCCGCGTGCTCCTGGTCGGTGTTACATCGGACCTTGTCGGCGGCCTCGGGGCGCTGCGATTCGGCGTCGCGCCACGCCCGCATCAGCGTCTCCGCAATTTCGGCCTGCGCCTCGATGGCGATCTCGGTGTGTTGCTGGAGCGTCTCGAGCAGCGCGTCCCACTTCTCCTGCGCGCGCTTGCGCTCGCTCTGTTGGGCCTCGCGCGCCGTCTCCGACTCCTGCCGCGGGGCCGTCTCCTTCCTTTCGCTCTGCTCCCGGTGCTCGTCCTCACGGCGTCGCGAGTCGGTCGCCACCTCGACGAGCCGAACTGTCACCACGCGCATGGCTTCGAGCAATGACGCCAGCTGCGTGTCCTCGCGCTTCCAGGTCTCCTGGCGGGATTCGGCCCGACGCATTTCTTCGGCCTCGCGCAGCTGCCGCCCCGCAACCCGCTGCTCCAGCTCGGCCAGCTGCCGCGTGGCTAACTCCTGATTCCAGCGGATCCGCTGCAGCTGCTCCTCGATCTGCCGGCGGCCCTCCGCACACCCGGCGCAGGGTTGTTGTTGTGGCACGGCCGGGCTAGGCGGGGCGAAGCCCGGGCGAGGGGGAAAAGTGAACGAGAATGAGAATCTCTGCTCTTTCCCGCACGGCGTCGAATCGGTGATGGTATGGTCCCGGTGCGACGCGCCGACGGGCCTAGCAGGCTCCGTATTCGGTGGCCGTGATTGGCCCAGGGTAAGCTTGGGATTCGCGACATCCGGCGCGGGAATGTCGTAGCCCGGAATCAGTTCTTCGAAGGACGGGGTAGCCGTATTGGCTGAAGAGTCGTCCGATGGCGTCGGCGGGATGAAGATCTTGCACGACAGCGGCAGTCCAAGCCCCCGTGACGGAGGCGTCTGCGGCAGCGCGGCGTGGTCTTCGGACGGATCTAGCTTCCTGTGTTGCGGCGGAGTCCGCTCGGCCGACGGCGTTCGCGGCTCGTCCACCGACGGTGTGCGGGGCTGGAACACGCCGTGCGCCGGATTCCTCCCCCTTGGAGCCGGTTGCCATGTACGCCAGGCGATAGGCGGCGATTTGGCGCTGGCCATGCCGCACAGCGAGGTGGGGATGTTGACCGGAGTGGTGATGGCGTGCGACATCGAGAGCAGAGATAGAGATAGAGAAGTCGATGGCAGTGGGATTGGGACGTGCGGTCCGGAGGAACGGAAGAGGCTGATTGTAAGTTTCTGCGAACTCCCGCGGACGAGGGCCTCGTATGACGTCTGTCCGTCGGCTGCGAAGCGGCTGGAATCTAACTGGATTGCGAGCTAGGCAGCGAGAAGCACGAATGTGCGATGGTGATTGGCTCGCCGGCCGTGGAGTATGCAATCGCGCCCGCCAGCTGCGAGTCGAAGGAAGCGCAACAGGTTACCAATTGGAATCGCCCACGTCGACATCTCCAGACACGAGCATGGTGAGGCCGATGCTGCGGAATGTCGATATCTGTGGTAGAGTGACCGCTCCTAGCACCGTGCATTGTGTGAGCCACCTTCGGCAGCCCAAGTTTAGTAATTAGGAATTTATGTAACACTCGAGTAACACCGTAGAACACAATCAGGGAGAAACACGACAGAAAACAAACTGGAATCCTATTCGCACCAACAGCGATACCCATCGACCGTACACCCCACCGACCCATATAGCTTCTTCCGCCGTGCGAGCGAAGCAAGCAGCTCCCGCCAACCATCGCGGCGGATTACCCGCGGCAGTATATAGCCGTCCGTACTATCGCCGGACAGAGCAGACCCCAAGTTACCTTCATACCCCGAACAATCGCTCCGCCCGCTGCTGGATGCGTCCGCGGAGGCGCATCGTCGCGCTGGGGAACAGCGGCGGCCGGAGACCTGGGGAGGACCGATCGCGGCGGGCGCCTCCCTATGTAACTCCCTGGATAACACCGCACGGAGCCGGCATTGTTACCGCACCATCTCAAACGAGTGGGTTTGCCCATAAAATAGATACTGCGGAAAGGAAAAGTTAACTGGAATCCGACTGTGATTGGTCCTCGCCAACCAGCCAGCCATGCACGCTACGCGGCTTGTCCGTCGCATAATACCCGCGGTTCCGTACGCAAGACGTCCAGCCGACCGCACCCCTCCTCCGCCAGAAAAAAGGCAAGGCGCGACGAACACGTCGATCTCGCACACGGCGAACATTTGATGGCAGCAACACGAGGCATAGTGGAGGTGTTTTGCGTCCCTTATCGGACGAACATCCTACCCTGCTGCTGCTGGCGTGGCTTATTGCACCATGTCACTCACGTGCGTCGGTGATATCCTGTGTATTGGTTCCTTTCGGACTGTGGATAACTATACGTAGGGGAAGGGCGAGACACAAGCTGGATGCTACATCTGATGTGGTGGATACTCGCATAAGTTTGAGAGAGCTTGACAGAGGATGGAAGGAATGAACAGGAGCAGCACCAAGAAAACGCGTACATAAGATGCGGAAACCAATAATAGTGCAAGAAATCAAAATACGTGAGATCAGAAGGGGGTATCGACGAAATCGACCAAACCGTTGAGGAAGCCCTTGTTTTTCGCGGCGCGGGCTTCCTCGGCTCTAGCGCTCGTGGTTCGCCCGGGCTCTCTCCCGTTCGGCCCTAAGGCGGAGCATCAACTCACGCTCGCGCGCTTCCTGGCGCGGGCGCTCGCGCAGGATCTCGGCTTGGTGGCGCCGTTGTCGCTCGTTGCCGAGCTGCCACTGGAGCACCCCCCCCTGGGCAGCCGCGCGCTCCCGATCGGCATCGCTCCGGACTTTAGCGATGGCTTCGTCGTGCTGAGATACCGCCGCCTGCTGTGCTGCTGCTACCGCTTCCGCCACGGCGGTTGCGCGCTCCCTATCGGCATCGTTCCGGACTTTGGCGATGGCTTCGTCGTGCTGAGATACCGCCGCCTGCTGCGCTGCTGCTACCGCTTCCGCCACGGCGGTCGCGCGCTCCCTATCGGCATCGTTCCGGAATTTGGCGATGGCTTCGTCGTGCTGAGATACCGCCGCCTGCTGCGCTGCTGCTACCGCTTCCGCCACGGCGGTTGCGCGCTCCCTATCGGCATCGCTCCGGAATTTGGCGATGGCTTCGTCGTGCTGAGATACCGCCTCCTGCTGCGCTGCTGTTACCGCTTCCGCCACGGCGGTTGCGCGCTCCCTATCGGCATCGCTCCGGACTTTGGCGATGGCTTCGTCGTGCTGAGATACCGCCTCCTGCTGCGCTGCTGTTACCGCTTCCGCCACGGCGGCCGCATGCTCCCGGTCGGTGTTGCATCGGACCTTGTCGACGGCCTCGGCGCGCTGCGATTCGGCGTCGCGCCACGCCCGCATCAGCGTTTCCGCCATGCCGGCCTGCGCCTCGAGGGCGGTCTCCGTGCGTTGCCGAAACGTCTCGAGCAGCGCGTCCCACTTCTCCTGTGTGCGCTTGCGCTCGCTCTGTTGGGCCTCGTGCGCCGTCTCCAGCTCCTGCCGCAGAGCCGCCTCCCTCCTCTCGCTCTGCTCCCGATGCTCGTCCTCGCGCCGTCGCGAGTTGGTCGTCACCTCGACGAGCCGAACCGCCACCATGCGCATGGCTTCGAGCAACGACGCCAGCTGCGTGTCCTCGCGCTTCCGGGTCTCCTGGAGGGATTCGGCCCGACGCTGTTCTTCGGCCTCGCGCAGCTGCCGCCCCGCATCTCGCTGCTCCAGCTCGGCCAGCTGTCGCGCGACCACCTCCTGATTCCAGCGGATCCGCTGCAGTTGCTCCTCGATCTGCCGGCGGCCCTCCGCACACCCGGCGCAGGGTTGTTGTTGTGGCACGGCCGGGCTAGGCGGGGCGAAGCCCGGGTGAGGGGGAAAAGTGAACGAGAATGAGAATCTCTGCTCTTTCCCGCACGGCGTCAAATCGGTGATGGTATGGTCCCGGTGCGAAGCGCCGCCGGGCCCAGCAGGCTCCGTATTCGGTGGTCGTGATTGGCCGCGGGTAGACCCGGGAAGCGCGACATCCGCGTTGTCGCTTTCGCTCGCTGGCGAATCGGGTAGCACAGAGGGAGGCCACAGCATTGTCGGCGGGGATTCGAAGGGAGTCAGCGGAAGCTGCGCAGATGCTGTTTCGGTAGGGATCGGCGTGCCTGGCCCCCGGCGGGTGGGAGCGCAAGCGCCGAAGAGCCGCTGCACTTTCGCGGACAGTGGGTGCACGCTCTCGCAGACGGGCGCAGGGACGTTCAATGCGTAGTTCGGAACCAGTTCTTCGGAGAACGAGGTAGTCGTGTTAGCTGAAGAGTCGTCCGACGGAGTCGGCCGGGTGAAGATCTTACCCGGCGATGGCAGCCCGAGTCCACGCGACGGAGGCGCCTGCGGCAGCACGGCGGAGGGATCTAGCTTCCTGCGTTGCGGCGGAGTCCGCTCGATCGATGGCGTTCGCGGCTCGTCCACCGACGGCGTGCGGAACTGGAACATGCCGTGCGCCGTATTCCTCCCCCTCGGTCGCGAAGTACGCCTGGCAACACGCGGCGATTCGGCGCCCGCCATGCCGTATAGCGAGGCGGGGATGTTGATCGGAGCGGTGTTGGTGTACGACATCGAGAGCAGAGATAGAGATAGAGAAGGTCGATGGCAGTGGTTCGGGACGCGCGGTCCGGAGAGCGGAAGAGGGTGATTATAAGTTTCCGCGAGCTCCAGCAGCACAGCGGCTGATAGATACCTACCCACCCACCCCGCGGACGAAGAGCCCCTGTCGAAAGTCGCCAATCACGACTGAAACAGAGAATCCACAAGTGATGAGAGAAAGAAAGAGAGAGAGAGATATGCTCGTTTGTGGTCGCATAGTACATCTGCTCGAGAAAGACGGGTCTCGGTATTGTGTCGAAGGTTGTTACGTAAGAGAAAAGAAGTAGTTACATAGTTAAGAACGCCGAAGAAAGAGCTAAGTAAGAATGCCAAGCCGTTTCACGGCGCTAGTCTCAGTCTGGCTCCCTTGCAACCCGGCGTTACTCCCGTCGGTGTTGCCACGCCGGAGCGGCTATGTAGAAGTATTTACAACAGCCTCGTATGACGTCCATCCGCCGGCTGCGGAGCGGCTGGAATCTAACAGAATAATCCTTACTCGCGTTCCGCCTATCTAGATCATGGCGAGATTATGTATGGCGAGAGATCGTGGGAGGGGCATCGCCCGCACTTCCGTTCGATCGGAGTAGTTCAGCCATTCCACCCCGCGGGTGTCTGGCTCCTCCGCCGCAATCTTTGCCCACTCGTCGGCCTTCTCGTTGCCGGGCGATGCCCTTGTGCGCTGGATCTAACAGGAGGGACGGCAATCCTGTGGATTGCGAACTGGGCAGCGAGAACCACGAATGTGACGGCGATTGGCTCGCCGGCTGTGGGGAATCGCGTCTGCCAGCTGCGAGTTGAAGGAAGCGCGACGGGTTGCCAATCAGAACCGTTCGCGTCGTCAGGGTGAGGCCGATGGTCTGGCCGCAAGAAAGTACGTCATAGTCAGCACGATGCATTGCGTGAGCCATCTACGGCAGCCCCAGCAAGTACTACCTGGGTATGGTTGGGGACAGCTAGAGCCGGAGTGGATCTGACACCCCAAGTTTGAGCGGCTTATTCTCCACCAAAAAAACTTTTTTAGAAAAAGAACTCTATTGGGAGCTTCTATTTCGGTCGCTGCGTCGCCTAATAGACTCGGATTTTTGATATCCCTTCCGGTGGTGGAGAAAGACACAGGGATTTCCCTATGGTACAAAAGCTGCATGAGTTACACATGGCCCCACCAAAAGTTTACACCACCTTGGTATAGTTGAGTCCAGGACGATATAGCCGATTTTCATCGGTTATACGGATAGTGCATAACATCCAGGATGCATACCGCATGTCGATACAACTTATCCGTAAGATTGCTTATAGGTCTCACTTGGTATGTAGAATATATACCTATGCATTTGTATAAGTGTTTATGGGGCGTTGTCACTAACATATCAACGGGAGAGTCAGGCGATGGAACGGGAGATAGAGACGGCGATTAATGAATGCCTGGAGTTACTATTGGTGCCCTCTACCCCCCCACCAACGACAGAGAGATAGAATGTGGAGGAGGGAGTGGCAGAACAGCATACATTTTCTGTTGTCATCTCTTTTACCGGTTTCTTTTGATTCAACTCTATACTACTACTGTGGTGCGATTATATTTGAACGGGATAGGCCAGAGGGGGTGGGGGTAGTTAATGCTATACTGGGCCGCTGGTCACGAGCGACAAGAGAAGACAGGAGATAACAGACGCTTTTATCGGTAGACAAGGCAAGACAAGATCCGACACAACATGACACACAAGATATGTGCCAAAAAGGCTGGATTGAAGTTTTGTACAACACAGGGGGGCATAAACAACCAACTCCACCCTAGGCGGGCCGGCTTGGTTCGGAGGGGAATTATTCGGAAGGGAAGTGTCGGTGCTGTCCGGAATGCAGGAGGAAGCAATGTGGGACGAAGGGCAGGAATACGGGAAGCTTATGGATGTCATCGACAGGGTGCAACGGATATCCTTATAAGGAGCCGTTGTTCACCTTTCTCTCTCTTTTCTTTGTCTTTCTTCATCTAGAGAAGTGTCTGTTTTCCTTCCTCGTCCTCGCGATGCTCTCTTGTCTCCGCTCACCACCGTGAGCGCCGTTTGCTCGTCCGTTCTCCGTCCGTGAGCGCCGTCCGCTTACCTGTTTTCTCGCCGTGAGCGCCGCCTGGTTGTCCGTTCTCTGTCCATGAGTGCCGTTTTCTCCTCCGTCTCACTCCGTGAGCGCCGTCGGCTCCTCCGTCTCACTCGGTGAGCGCCATTTGCTCTTCCGTTCTCTGTCCGTGAACGCTGTCAGCTCACCCACTTTCTCTCCATGAGCGCCGTCTGCTCCTCCGTCTCACACCGTGAGCGCCATCTGCTCGTCAGTCTCACTCCGTGAGCGCCGTCTACTCGTTTGTCTCACTCCGTGAGCGCCGTCTGCTCCTCCGTTCTCTGTCCGTGAGCACCGTCAGCTCACCCGTTTTCTTTCCGTGAGCGCCGCCCAGTCGTCCGTTCTCTGTCCGTGAGCGCTGTCTGCTCACCCATTCTCTGTCCGTGAGCGCCGTCTGCTCGTCTCACTCTGCGCTTATTCAGTATGTTCGATGGTTGCCCGGTACGGTGGCCACTCACAATGTTCCAAGGACGCTATGAATATCATAGAATTCTAAGCGAAAAGAAACCTCCACCTTAATGTCTTATCCATACGGAATTGCCTTTTTCCTCTGCCACCAAGGTTTCACGTGCCGAAAGGTATCACTTCTGTTATCCCTTCTGACCGACAGTCCACACGTCACCATCTCAATTACGTAGCACATTCACCCACTCATCCCCTCACAGTTGTTTCCTCTCATATCTCATCGCGACGCCTGCCGATTCGCTACCTGAACCCCTTCCCACCTTGCCTCCTCACAACTCTTTACTCAAAATTGCCCTATCAATCTCCAGACAGCTCTACACCACAGCCAATACGCTCTACACTATGTCTGAGTCTCAACAATTACCGCAAAATGTGCCACCGCATCTTATGGATAAATTCCTTGCCTGGTTTGCTGCCCGGGAGCCACAGACTCAATCTGGTATCAGAACAATACTCATTACCATCTCTGTCTCCAGTTTTTGTGATTTTCGCTAACTTTTGGCGTTTGAGCTAGGTGCTGGCACCACTCCTCCCGTCTCCACACAGAGATCTGTCGAGATGTCGAATATGGTCGATCCGAAACTCGCTTCTGCACCTGTAGGTTCGGCCATCCAAAACGCTACCGCTATACTCTCAAGTCATCAATCCCCTGAGCGCCCCCACGAATCCGCGAACATATAGGCTACAGATTCAAACTTTGATCTCCCAACCAGCCACCGGGTACCACCCTTGAAAAATCCTGCCACCGAGAACGACCAGAAAGATGCAAATCCCCGAGTCAACTTGAACCGAGCAATGGGTATCGATCCTACAGACAGGCGTTCAGTTCAGGCCCGCCAGAAGGAAGTCTCCATGTACTGTCAAACGCACTATGGCTTTACCCTTGATACCCCTTACACTCAATGGTCGCCTATTACATGGCGCCAGTTGGTTAATGCGGTTTATCAAGAGTTCAGACAGCGTCATGCATGGACAAGGGATACATGCGAAGAGGTCATGAAGAACATTTGTTCAGACACTTCTCGGAATACCCGGCCAAGCCTCCGGAAGGCTGCCAAAACCTTCATACCGAACTACCACCTGTTCAGCATCAGAAGCGCAAGGAAATTCCACAGACGAGGACACTTCTACGTAAGGTGCGTGGGTCCCAGGCACCGGTTAGCCACGTCGGCGGTATCTCTGACGACAATTCAAAAGCAGCCCTGCTAAGATACTTTCATTCAGATGCCCCCCTGTAACTGATGCTGATATAATCTCAGGCACCGATTGCTATTGCCACCTCAATGGAGGCAGAGAACACCACCACTGGTCATCGCCGGCAAGGCTTTCACCCTACTCAACTAAAATAGAGTTTATTTCGCATTGGTTAGTAAGTGCAATCACTTGTTTCACAACTGTAAACAGTTTCTGATTTTACGATATTTTAGATTATTTGTATCTATTGTGTACTATTCACTTCTGGGGAGTGGTTACTCGAGAGCAGTAGGCTGGTGGGCCGATGAAAGGATCTGTATTTCTGCGAATTTTTTTCCCGACACAATTACATTTGTAAATTTTACATGCATCTTTTGTGTAAGCTTTGTATGAAATAAAAAAAGAAACCGTTTAAGTTACTCACATCACAACGCTGGCCTTCAACCATTTGAGTGAATAAGTAATACTTCTTTCTTGCATCATATGTGGATAAAATATGCTGACAATTGGTATATATTCTCGTATTTGAAAACTTAGCTTATTCCGCAGTGTAATCAATAGGCGGCAAGAATATAAGATACCCCAGTTTGCGCGTGTATCTTGTACAGACATTCAGGTGCACCCACAAACATGGTCATATGTTTGAATTCCGGTTAAAATATAGCTTCCGAAGGTATAAGATAAATTTCACTTCCGCCTGGAGTTTATACATGCCCACCCGTATAGAATATGTTTAGATATTTTATGCCAAGCTGTATATAGTTACTCTATACCCATCGCTTGTACCATAGGGGATTTTGGAAGGGATGTCGCTTGTATGGTCGAAATCGGAGAAATCATGACGGTCACTCGGTTTTACAGGGGCATTTTGTATGTGTTACTAAGCAGAAGTGGATGTCGCTCCCTCCGCGACTAGGCGTCCCCAACCATATGTACCATATTAAGTATGAACCCGAATAACACCGTAGAACACAATGAGGGAGAAACACAAAAAGACTAGAACAAACTGGAGTCCTATTCCCACCGACAGTGATACCCATCGACCGTACTGTAAACCTTGCCGGCCATGTCGCCCCTTCCGCCTTGCGTGCGATGCAAGCTGCTCCCGCCAGCTATTGCGGATTATCTGCGGCAGTAGATATACAGCCGCCCGCACTATCGGATAGAGTAGACCCCCCAACTGATTAAAGGCTCATAGACGCGAAATAAAATTGATGTCCCCCCCCCCCCAACTGATTTTTTTTCCCGAACAACCGCTCTGCTCGCTGCTCAGTGTGTCTGCAAAGAGATATCGTCACA
>Ga0307508_10000515_pt1 | contig 46360 bp, 37 predicted proteins | sample 9_EM_MG_FD_203089 | JGI IMG/M metagenome (GOLD analysis project Ga0307508, IMG submission 203089) | Populus trichocarpa ectomycorrhiza microbial communities from riparian zone in the Pacific Northwest, United States - 9_EM | ecosystem: Host-associated > Plants > Roots > Unclassified | place... | reverse complement strand
CGCCGCCGCGGGTCGCAGCACCGCCACCGCCGCCGCCACCGCGCCCACCCGCGCCGCCGCCAAGGCCGGCCGCGCCCGCGCCCGCGCCGGCGAAGAAGTGCCCGCCGAACGTTCCAAAATGCTGAGATAAGGAGCGGTCAGACCTCGATGTCTGACCGCTCCGTTCGTGTGCCCACTCGAACGTTCGTGGCGCGATTGCGGGCGCTGGCCCAATTCAACCGGCGCCGAAATCAGGGTGGTGACACTCGGCCTGCCGTGCCTGCGAAGGGTATCGGCGCAGTCGTGCAGGCCAGTCTGTGGCCGCGCCCGATCGCGTCGAATATGAGAGACATGCTGGCGGATCGCGCTTTCGGGAGCGCTTGGCCGGTCAGTCGCGCATCGTCGTTTTGCAGGAAAACGATAAGGTTTGAGCCTTTCGAGCTGTGCTTGCGAGATCAAGCTCGATGGGGACGCGGTCGGCAAGGCCAAGCCTCAAACCCGCGGGAGGAGTTTCCTGGAGCAAAAAGCGCGTTGGTGCTGTTGCAACCAAAACAGGCTTCCGGTTACTGGTATACCGTCGGGCGGAGTTGGGGTGTGGTGGCTGGACGGCGTGGCACGCCGGAAACCCGGTATAGTCGTTTGAGCATGAAACCAGCTCCCGCCCTTCCGGATCAGGCTCTCGCGTGAAGCCGCGGCAGCGCAGGCAGAGGGGCGACGTGCGCTCGGGCAGGGGGACTCCTTGATTGTTTCTATTTCCAATGTTGTCCGCGCGCTGCTGCCGTTGCTTATGATCGCGGGGATCAATGCAGGCACCGCCCTGGCGGCCGATGGACCATCTTCGGCCGCTCAGGGCATATACGCGGCGGCGCCGCCGCGACTGCTGCAGATTCGTACGCTGGTCGCCGATGCCGGGCGGCAGATCTCAAACGGCTCGGGATTTCTGGTTTCGCCGGATGGGTTGGCGATCACCAACTATCACGTGGTCTCGCAGGTCGCACTCGAACCGGACACCTACCGGCTTGAATACACTGGAGCGGATGGCAGTCACGGTGACGCCAGCGTGTTGGGCGTGGACTTGCCAAACGATCTGGCCATCGTCCGCCTCGACAAGCACGACGCGCCGTCCTTTGCCTTCAGCAAGGCCGCGATCGATGGCGGCATGCTCAAGGGCGAGCGCCTTTATTCGATGGGCAATCCGCTCGATCTCGGCTTCACCATCGTCGAGGGAACCTACAACGGACTGGTGGAGCATAGTTACAGCGAGCGGGTCCACTTCACCGGAGCGCTCAACCCCGGCATGAGCGGTGGCCCCACCGTCACAGCCGATGGTCTTGTCGTCGGCGTCAACGTCGCGACGCGAAGAGGCGGCCAACTCGTCAGCTTCCTCGTGCCGGCGCACTTTGCTGCGGCGTTGCTGCAGCGGGTCCGCGAGCAGGAAGCGGTGTCGGATCTGCGTGCTGAGATCGGTCGACAGCTCACCGCGTGGCGGTCGGCCCTGTATAAATCGTTCGACGAGGAGGGATTTCGTTCGATCTCCTTGGGGCCCTACCGGGCGCCCGAGGCCAAGGCGCAGTGGTTCAATTGCTGGGCGAACACCAATGCAGACGCCACTCCGAAGCCACGCGCCAGTGTCAATTCGACCAATTGCAGCAGTGACACGGGCGTGTTCGTGGCGGAAGATCTCAACACCGGCGCCATCCAGATCAACCATTCCTACGTCAAGACCGTGGATCTCAATCAGTTCCAGTTTGCGACATTTCTGGCGCGGCTGAGCCAACCGCGCCTGGTCGGCGGCGGGCCGTTCCGCAAGTGGTATACGCCGGAGCGTTGCCACGAGGACTTCGTCGGCATGGCGGCAGCGCTGGACAATCCACCATACCGGGTGATTTGGTGTGCGCAGGCCTACCGCGAGTTCGAAGGACTCTACGACGTGTCCCTGATCGCCGTGACCCAGGACCACGCAAGCGAAGCCTTGGTCTCGCGCTTAAGTCTTCAGGCCGTGGGGTATGACGACGCCATCGCCCTCGGCAAGCGCTTTCTCGAAGCGGTGCAAGTGACGAAATGATCTGGGTCGAGATATTGTCGCGCCACCGCGACGTCATCAGTCGTTTTCGAATCGCAGGCGCCGAGGCACGGGTCGGCCGCGGCTATGACAACGACGTCATCCTCGACGACCCCTATGTCGCCCCACAGCATTTGCGCGTTTTCCGCGATGAGGCGGGGCAACTCATTGCCGAGGACATGGGCAGTGCGAACGGTGTGTTTCTCGACGGAGACAGGAGCCGCTTGGCGCGCATCGTCGTCGACGGCGCAAAACCGATTCGGATCGGTCAAACCTATCTGCGCGTTCGCGAACTGAACCATGCGGTCGAGCGTGAACGGATGGCGCGACCGGAGCGCGAGATTCTGCCGATCCTTGCGGTTGCGGCGCTCGGTGGGTTGGTGCTTGGCATCGACATGCTCAAGGTGTGGCTCACTCAGATCTCCGAGCCTCGGGTATCGAACTACCTGACGCCGCTCTTGATGATCGCTGCAAGCATCCTTGCCTGGGCCGGATTGTGGGCACTGCTGTCACGCATCTTCTCCGGCCGCTCCCACTTTCTGGTCAATCTGCTGGTGGCGTTGGCGGGCATCCTTGCTTTCTCGGTCTACAACGAGTTTGCGGAGATTTCCTCCTTCGCCTGGACGTGGTCAACGGCGAGCACCTACCAATATGTCGTGGTTTGGTCGATCCTTGCAGCCGTATGCTTCTTTCATCTGCGCGCAATCGGCACGACGCGGCTATGGTTGAAGGGGGCGACGGTGACGATCGTGATCGCGATCGCGATTGCGGCGCAGACGCTGCAGCGCTCGGAGGCATTTTCCGACTCCGGTCGGGAAAATGCCACGCATCTGTTGATGCCGCCATCGTTCCGCGCCGTCCCGTTTCGTGATGAAAGCGCATTCTTTGCCGACATCGCGGGTCTCAGGGCAAGCCTTGATCGCGATCGTAATCCGGCGAGGCCGGTCCTCAAGTGACGCAATCCTGAGTGCGGGCGGGGGCGTAAACCTCCGTCCGGGGTCGATATTTGGGTTGGCCGCAGCCCGACTGGGGCCTTACAGCTGTCTTAAGGTCGGGCACAGGCTTGGCAGAGCCGAGACGGCCCGGATTCCCTTGCTTCCTGTGAAAATCCAGCTATATACGCCGCCATCTCACACGGAAACATGGCTCAAAAGGCCGTCCGGTGGCAACCGGGCCGACAAGGCTCGTTTGCTCACACGTTTCCGGAGGAACCAACCGGAGAACTGACTATCATGGCACTACCTGATTTTTCTATGCGTCAGCTGCTTGAAGCCGGCGTTCACTTTGGTCACCAATCGCACCGCTGGAATCCGAAGATGGCGGAGTTCATCTTCGGCGCCCGCAACAACATCCACATCATCGACCTCGCGCAGACCGTGCCGATGCTGCATCGCGCGTTGCAGGCGGTCAGCGATACCGTCGCCAAGGGCGGCCGCATCCTGTTCGTCGGCACCAAGCGGCAGGCCCAGGACGGCGTCTCCGAGGCCGCCAAGCGGTCCGCACAATATTTCGTCAATTCGCGCTGGCTTGGCGGCACGCTGACCAATTGGAAGACGATCTCCGCCTCGATCAAGCGTCTGCGGCATCTCGACGAGGTGCTCGCCTCCGGCGACGCCAGCTCCTACACCAAGAAGGAGCGCCTGACCTTGCAGCGCGAGCGCGACAAGCTCGATCGTTCGCTCGGCGGCATCAAGGACATGGGCGGTCTGCCCGACATGATTTTCGTGATCGACACCAACAAGGAAGACATCGCGATCCAGGAAGCCCAGCGGCTCAATATCCCGGTGGCCGCGATCGTGGACACGAACTGCGATCCCAAGGGCATCACCTTTGTGGTGCCGGGCAATGACGATGCCGGCCGCGCCATTTCGCTCTACTGCGACCTGGTGGCCCGCGCGGCGATCGACGGCATTTCACGCGCACAGGGCGATTCCGGAATCGACATCGGGGCATCCGTGCAGCCGGTCCGCGAAGAGCTTCCGGCCGCGCCGCAGCCGTCGGGTTTCCAGGGGCTCGCCGGGCCGCGCGGCACTGCCGACGATCTCAAGAAGCTGACCGGCGTGTCGGGTGCGATCGAGAAGAAGCTCAACGATCTCGGCATTTTCCACTATTGGCAGCTCGCCGAACTCGATCACGCCAAGGCTCACCAGATCGGCGAAGCGGTCGGACTTCCGAGCCGCGCCGATGCCTGGGTCACACAGGCCAAGGCGCTGACCGCGGAAGCGGAATAATCGACAACGCGTCGGCCGGATCATGCCGGCCGCAATCTTGGTTTGATAGAACTCCCTGATGGTGGATGGCGGCGGGGCCTCCAAGGCTTTGCCGCGTTCGCTCCGACAGGTAAAGGACGCTGAACAATGGCTACAATCACCGCGGCGATGGTCAAGGATCTGCGCGAATCGACCGGCGCAGGGATGATGGATTGCAAGGCCGCGCTCACCGAGACCGGCGGCGACATCCAGGCCGCGCAGGACTGGCTGCGCAAGAAGGGGTTGTCGAAGGCCGCGAAAAAGGCCGGCCGCGTCGCGGCCGAAGGCCTGATCGCCGCGGTCACGGCCGGGCCGAAGGGCGTGGTGGTCGAAGTCAATTCGGAGACCGATTTCGTCGCGCGCAACGAGCAGTTCCAGGGTCTCGTGAAGATGATCGCGCAGGTTGCGCTCGATGTCGGGGCCGATGTCGAAAAGATCAAGGCGGCCAAGGTCGGCAGCGTGACGATTGAGACCGCGATTGCGGATGCGATCGCCACCATCGGCGAGAACATGACGCTGCGCCGCGCCGCGTTGCTCGAGGTCAGCCAGGGCGTGGTGTCGAGCTACGTGCATAACGCGGTGATCGAGGGTGCCGGCAAGATGGGCGTGATCGTGGCGCTCGAATCGGCCGGCAAGACCGACGAACTGTCGCAGCTTGGGCGCCAGCTTGCGATGCATGTCGCCGCCGCCAATCCGCTGGCGCTGGACCCGGCAGGCCTCGATCCCACGCTCATCAAGCGCGAGAAGGATGTGCTGGCCGACAAATATCGCCAGCAGGGCAAGGCGGAAAACGTGATCGAGAAGATCGTCGAGTCGGGTTTGAAGACCTACTACAAGGAAGTCTGCCTGCTCGAGCAGGCCTTCATCCATGACGCCGGCAAGTCGGTCGCGCAGGCGCTCAAGGAAGCCGAGGGCAGGGTGGGCGCGCCGCTGAAGATCGCCGGATTTGTGCGCTATGCTCTGGGCGAGGGAATCGAAAAGCAGGAATCCGATTTTGCCGCCGAGGTCGCAGCGGCCAGCGGCAAGAAGTAACTGCTGCGTCCGATCGTTCCGGCCTGTCGCGCGCCGGAAGGCTGAAGATCCGGTGCGCGAGGATTGGAAGGCGATTCGCAATGGCTGAGCCGGTCTATCGTCGCGTGGTGATCAAGCTCTCCGGCGAATATCTTGCCGGTGCGCAAGCCTTCGGAATCGACCAGGCGACAGTCGACCGCATTGCCGGCGACCTGATCGCAGCGCGCGAGCTCGGCGCCGAGATCGCCGTCGTGGTCGGCGGCGGCAACATGGTTCGCGGCGTACAGGTGTCGTCCCATGGCGTGTCCCGTACCACCGGCGATACCATGGGCATGCTCGCCACCGTCATGAATTGCCTTGCGCTGGAGGCGGCGATCGCGCGCAAGGGCGCGTTGGCGCAGACCCTGTCGGCCTTTGTGATGCCGGAGATCTGCGAGCTGTTCACGCGCGCTGCAACGCACAAATACTTGGCCAAGGGCCGGATCGTGCTGCTCGGCGGCGGGACCGGCAATCCGTTCTTCACCACCGACACCAGCGCCGTGCTGCGGGCGGCGGAAATCGACGCGCAGGCCGTGCTGAAGGCGACCAATGTCGACGGTGTCTACAGCGCCGATCCGAAGAAAGACCCTTCCGCCAGGCGCTTCGACCGGCTAACCCACTCGCAGGCCATCGAGGGCGGCTACAAGGTCATGGACGCGACCGCATTCGCGCTTGCCCGAGAGACGTCGCTGCCTATCATTGTGTTCTCGATTGCCGAACCGGGCTCCATTGGGGCGATCCTTGCGGGCACCGGTCGCGGCACCGTGGTCGCGGGCTAGGCGGCGGGCAGGACTATCCGGCGCGGAACCGCGCCGGGCGAAATGGAAACAGTCGGCGGCGGAGCTGACTTCGATGTTGCGAAACTCGCCTGGGAACAACGATTTGCCAAGGTTTTTTCGATTCTGACATAAACCAGAAGATCGCCTCGCCAGGCGATGCGAACGGCTGAAACTGGTCTGCGGAAGGGAGAGCGCGATGCCCACGGGCAATTTCGACATCAACGAGTTGAAGCGCCGGATGCAGGGTGCAACCCAGGCGCTCAAGCATGAGCTGAGCGGTCTCAGGACCGGTCGTGCGTCGGCGTCGATGCTGGAGCCGGTGCAGGTCGATGCCTACGGCACCCATATGCCGCTCAATCAGCTCGCCACCATCAGCGTGCCGGAGCCGCGGCTGCTTTCGGTGCAGGTCTGGGACAAGTCCATGGTCAAGGCGGTGGAAAAGGCGATCGTCGATTCCAATCTCGGCCTGTCGCCTGCGACCGAAGGGCAGGTCCTTCGCCTGCGCATCCCCGAACTGAACGAGGAACGGCGCAAGGAGCTCGTGAAGGTCGCGCACAAATATGCGGAAGCCGCCAAGGTCGCGGTCCGCCATGTCCGTCGCGACGGCCTCGACATCGTCAAGAAGCTCGAGAAGAACCACGAGATTTCCGAGGACGATCAGGAGCGTCTGGCGGCCGACGTGCAGAAGGCCACCGACGGTACGATTATAGAAATCGATCAGTTGCTGGCGGCGAAGGAAAAGGAAATCCTCACCGTTTGAGGGAACGAGCGATGTCGAATGCTGCGGCCCCCGCAACGAACGGACCGGACCGGTCCGACTCGCCCCTGCATGTGGCGATCATCATGGACGGGAACGGGCGCTGGGCGGCGGCGCGAGGGTTGCCGCGCGCCGAAGGCCATCGCCGTGGCGTCGAGGCGCTCCGCCGCGTCGTTCGCGCGGCGCATGAACTCGGCATTCGCCATCTGACGATCTTTTCGTTCAGCTCGGAAAACTGGTCACGGCCGGCGACCGAGATCGGCGACCTCTTCGGACTGCTCAAGCGCTTCATCCGCAACGACCTTGCGACGCTGCATCGCGACGGGGTGAGGGTGCGCGTCATCGGCCAGCGCGCAGGGCTCGATGCCGACATCTGCGCGCTCCTGAAGGAAGCCGAGGAGTTGACGCGGGACAACACCTGCCTCGATCTCGTCGTCGCGTTCAACTACGGGTCTCGGCAGGAGATCGCGCATGCGGCGCAGCGTCTGGCGCGCGAGGTCGCGGACGGCAAGCGCGATCCTGATACGATAGATGCCGACACGCTCGGGCGATATCTCGACGCGCCGGAAATACCGGACCCCGATTTGATCATTCGAACCAGCGGCGAGCAGCGGCTGTCGAATTTCCTGATGTGGCAGGCGGCCTACAGCGAACTGGTGTTCGTGCCGATCCACTGGCCGGATTTCGACAAGGCGGCCCTTGAAGGCGCGATCGCCGAGTTTGCCAGGCGCGAGCGCCGGTTCGGCGGTCTGGCTGCGAAAACCGGGTCGTGACCGAAAGCGATGCCGCGCCGGCGGCTGCCAAGGGACGAGATGCGCGCAACCTCTTGACGCGCATCGCAGCCGCGCTCGTGCTTGCGCCGATTGCAATTGCTGCCTGCTATGCCGACGGCTGGCTGTGGATCGCGCTGGTGACGATGGTCGCGGTCGGCCTCTACATCGAATGGCTGATGGTGGTCGGTGCCGTCGGCGATCGGCGCATCGGCATCAGCGGAACGGTCGCGCTTGTGGCCGCCGGAGCGGGCCTTGCGTTCGGGCGCATCGAGGCCGCATGGCTGGCTTTGTGCCTCGGACTTCTCGCGGTCGCGGTGGTTTCGCAGCAGCGGCGCCACTGGACCGCGGCCGGATTTGTCTATGCGGCGGCGGCGCAAATGGCCTCAGCCCTGCTGCGTCTTGATTCGCAAATGGGCTTTAGTGCTCTGGTCTTCGTCCTCTTCATCGTGTGGGCGACCGATATCGGCGGCTATTTCGCGGGCCGCGGTATCGGGGGACCGAAGCTCTGGCCCCGCGTCAGCCCGAAAAAGACCTGGGCGGGTGCGATTGGCGGCTTTGCCGCGAGCCTTGCCGTCGCGGCGGTGTTTGCGATCGCTGCGCCGCACCGCGATGACCCGCAGCTGGCGCTGAAAATCGGACCGCTGCTCGGTCTCGGCGCCGCATTGTCGATCGTTTCGCAGCTTGGCGATCTCCTCGAATCCGCCGTCAAGCGACGCTTCGGCGTCAAGGATTCCAGCCACCTCATCCCCGGTCATGGCGGACTGATGGACCGTCTCGACGGGTTCATTGCCGCCGCGGTCGCGGCGGTCATTTTTGGATTTTTGCGCGGCGGCGTGGATGGCGCCGGGCGCGCTCTTATGGTTTGGTGAGAACATGAGCCCGGTTCCAATGCGCAGCAACAAGGCCGCTTCGTCTGCCGCGCGCAGCGTGACGGTGCTTGGCGCCACCGGCTCGATCGGCGACAGCACGATGGACTTGCTGCGGGCCGGGCGCGACCGCTACCGGGTCGAGGCGTTGACCGCGAACGCCAACGTGCAGGCGCTGGCCAAGCTTGCGAAGGAGTTCGACGCGCGATTTGCCGCGATTGCCGATCCCGCGCGGTTGACCGAGCTGAAGGAGGCTTTGGCCGGCACAAGGATCGAATGCGGGGCAGGCGAGAGCGCAATCATCGAAGCGGCTGCGCGTCCGGCGGACTGGGTGATGGCCGCGGTCAGCGGCGCCGCCGGACTGAAACCCGCGCTTGCAGCGGTCGATCGCGGCGCGACGGTTGCGCTCGCCAACAAGGAATGCCTGGTTTGTGCCGGCGATTTCTTCATGCAACGTGCAGCCAAGGCCGGAGCCTGCATCCTGCCGGCCGATTCCGAGCACAACGCGCTGTTTCAGGCGCTCGGCTCGGGCAATCGCGAGGAGCTTGTTCGCGTCATCATCACGGCGTCCGGCGGGCCGTTTCGGACCTGGGCCAGCGCGGATATCGAGCAGGCGACGCTGGCGCAGGCGCTCAAACATCCGAACTGGAGCATGGGACAGAAGATCACCATCGATTCCGCCTCGATGATGAACAAGGGGCTGGAAGTGATCGAGGCGTCCTATCTGTTCGCGCTCGCTCCCGACGAGATCGACGTGCTGGTGCATCCGCAATCGATCATCCATGGCATGGTCGAGTTTTCCGATCGTTCGGTGGTCGCCCAGCTTGGCGCACCGGACATGCGCACGCCGATTGCCCATTGCCTCGGCTGGCCTGATCGGATCGTGGGACCCGCAGCCAAGCTCGATCTGGCCAAGATCGGGCAGTTGACGTTCGAAGCGCCGGATTTCGATCGGTTCCCGGCATTGCGGCTGGCCTACGACGCACTACGTACCGGGCGAGGCGCGACGACGGTCTACAACGCCGCCAATGAGGTGGCGGTCGCAGCCTTCATCGCCGGGAAGATCAAATTCGGCGCCATCGCAAGGCTGGTCGAAGCTACTATCGAGGCCTGGATCAGGTCCGGTAATCTTGTGCCCTTGTCATCGGCCGACGATGCGATCAGTGTTGACCATAACGCGCGAAATAGCGCTGCCACCCTCTTGCCTCAAATAGCCTTAAAGGCATCTTAGAGGGTTGGGGACAGGGCCTCCGGCCCAGGTTGAGGGGAATCGGATGTCGGAGTTTTTTCTTCATAGTTTCAATACGTTGAGCCATGGCCTTATCGGTTATTTGATCCCCTTTTTGTTCGTTCTCACCATCGTCGTTTTCTTTCATGAGCTCGGTCACTTCCTGGTCGGCCGGTGGGCCGGCGTGAAGGTGTTGACGTTCTCGCTGGGGTTCGGACCGGAACTCGTCGGATTTTACGACCGCAAGGGCACGCGCTGGAAGATTTCCGCCGTTCCCCTTGGCGGCTATGTGAAGTTCTTCGGCGACGATAGCGAGGCCTCGACGTCTTCGGCCGAGACGCTGAACCACATGACGCCTGAGGAGCGCAGCCTAAGTTTCCATCACAAGAAGGTTGGCCCGCGCGCCGCGATCGTTGCGGCGGGCCCGATCGCCAATTTTCTTCTCGCGATCGTGATTTTCGCCTTCATGTTCACGTTCTTTGGCAAGCCGAGCACGACGGCGCGGGTCGACAAGATTGAGGCAAATAGCGCTGCTGCTGCGGCCGGCTTCCAGGTCGGGGACGTGGTGACGGCGATCGATGGAACCAAGATTGAGAGCTTCTCCGACATGCAACGCATTGTCGGCACTCGCGCCGGCGAGCGATTGAATTTTACCGTCAGTCGCGGCGCAACGAGCGTGCAACTGCAGGGCACGCCGGAACTGCGTGAGGTGAAGGATCCGTTCGGCAACGCCCACCGTCTCGGCGTGCTCGGCATCACCCGCCAGACCGTGGCCGGCGATGTCCTGACCGAGCGGGTCGACCCGGCCACCGCGCTTTGGCTCGGCGTCAAGGAAACCTGGTTCGTGATTGACCGCACGCTGGCCTATGTCAGCGGTGTTTTCACCGGGCGGGAGGCGGCCGATCAGGTTGGCGGCCCGATTCGGATCGCGCAGATATCCGGTCAGGTCGCAACCATCGGTATCGCGGCACTGATTCACCTGGCCGCCGTGCTCTCGATCTCAATCGGGCTGTTGAACCTGTTTCCGGTTCCGCTGCTCGACGGCGGTCACCTTTTGTTCTATGCGATCGAGGCCGTCCGTGGACGCCCCTTGTCCGAGCGGGCCCAGGAGGTCGGGTTCCGAATCGGGCTCGGCCTGGTGCTGATGTTAATGGTGTTTGCAACCTATAACGATATCCTGCATTTGGCGGCATCGTGAAGCGGGCTTTTTTGTGACGTTGCCGATAGGCAACGTCCTGGATCGAAATTGGAATTACAGTGTGCACGGCCGTTTGCCACCCCGGCGAAATTGGTTACAAGCTTTGCAACGACGTGGGAATCTGTCGGTCCGCCGGGTTCGGGGGCTGGCACGGGAATGATAAAGGGCGCGTGGCGCATGAAGTTTGGAATGCGGGTGCGGGGTGGCTGGCTTGCCGTCCTGATCATGTTCGCGGTGCCTTTGGCGGCCCAGTTGGCTGCGATTTCCGTGGCGACGCCAGTTGCCGCGCAGGCGACGGCGTCGATCGTCGTCGAGGGTAATCGGCGGGTCGAGGCCGATACCATTCGCTCGTATTTCAAGACGGGTCCCAACGGGACGCTGGATGCTGGCGCAATCGATGATGGGCTGAAAGCCTTGATCGAGACCGGCCTGTTCCAGGACGTGAAGATCAGCCGGCCGGGCGGCCGCGTCGTCGTCACGGTGGTCGAAAACGCCGTCATTGGCCGCGTTGCCTTCGAGGGCAACAAGAAGATCAAGGACGAGCAGCTTACGGCGGAAATTCAGTCCAAGCCGCGTGGCACCTTCTCGCGTCCCATGGTGCAGTCGGACGCGCTGCGGATTGCCGATATCTATCGCCATTCCGGCCGCTATGACGTGCACGTCACGCCAGAGATCATCGAACAGCCGAACAACCGCGTCGACCTCGTGTTCACGATCGTCGAAGGCCAGAAAACCGGCGTCAAGTCGATCGATTTCGTTGGTAACAACGCCTATTCGGCGTACCGGCTGAAGGACGTCATCAAGACCCACGAATCGAATCTGCTGAGCTTCCTCGGCGGCGGCGATGTCTACGATCCGGATAGGGTCGAGGCCGACCGCGATCTGATTCGCCGCTTCTACCTGAAGAACGGCTACGCCGACGTGCAGGTGGTGGCCGCGCTCACCGAATACGATCCGGAGCGCAAGGGCTTCCTGGTGACCTTCAAGATCGAGGAAGGACAGCAATACCATGTCGGATCGGTCGAGTTCCAGTCGAGCATTCCGACGCTCGACGGCAATGTGTTGCGGAGCTTCTCGCGGGTAGGCGTCGGCTCGCTGTACAACGTCGAATCGGTGGAGAAATCCGTCGAGGAAATGCAGATCGAGGCCTCGCGGCGGGGGTACGCCTTCGCCATCGTGCGTCCGCGCGGCGACCGCAATTTCGATGCGCACACGGTCTCCGTGGTTTTCGCCATCGACGAAGGTCCGCGGGTCTATATCGAACGCATCAACGTCCGAGGCAACACCCGAACCCGGGACTTCGTGATCCGTCGCGAATTCGATATTTCCGAGGGTGACGCGTACAACCGCGCGCTGGTCGACCGCGCCGAGCGGCGCCTGAAGAACCTCGATTTCTTCAAGAGCGTGAAGATCACGACCGAGCCCGGCTCGTCGAGTGATCGCGTCGTTCTCATCGTCGATCTCGAGGAGAAGTCCACCGGCGATTTCTCGGTGTCGGGCGGCTATTCGACCACCGACGGTGCGCTTGCGGAAGTCAGCATCTCGGAGCGCAACTTCCTCGGTCGCGGCCTGTTTGCCAAGGCGTCCGTGACCTACGGACAATTCGCGCGCGGCTACTCGCTGTCATTCGTCGAGCCCTATTTGCTGGACTATCGGGTCGCGCTCGGCCTCGACTTCTTCCAGCGTCAGCAGCTTGCCAACAACTTCATCGCCTATGGCACCAAGACGCTGGGCTTCAGTCCGCGGCTGGGGTTCCAGCTGCGCGAGGACCTGTCCCTGCAGCTGCGCTACTCGATCTCCAGGCAAGAGATCACCCTGCCGGCCAATCTCGCGAACTGTAACAACATCATTGGTGGCAACGGCCTGCTCGCCTTCAATCCGACGCCGGCGTTTGTGGCAGCCAACGGCGGAAATGCCTTTGGTGCGGCCGATGCTTCGGGAACGGGTCTGTTCTGCTTCAGCGATGGCGAAGCGTCGCTGCCGGTTCGCAAGGAGCTGTCCAACGGTGCGTCGCTGACGTCGGCCCTCGGCTACACGCTGAACTACAACACGCTCGACAACAACAAGAACCCGACTGACGGTCTCCTGGTTGATTTCCGGCAGGACTACGCGGGCATTGGCGGCAACGTCAACTATCTGAAGACCGCGATCGACGCCAAGTATTTCACACCGCTGGTTTCCGACATTGTCGGATTGGTCCATCTGCAGAGCGGTATTCTCAACAAGATCGGCAACTCCGACCTTCGCATGCTTGACCATTTCCAGATGGGGCCGAACCTGGTCCGCGGCTTTGCCCCGAACGGCATCGGTCCGCGCGACATCAACCCCTTCGGTACGCAAGACGCGCTCGGCGGCACCAAGTATTGGGGCGCCTCGGTCGAATTGCAGATGCCGTTCTGGTTCCTGCCCAAGGAAGTGGGCCTGAAGGGTGCGGTCTATGCGGATGCGGGTGGTCTCTACGACTACCAGGGGCCGACGACATGGGCTTTCACGGGCGAGCTTACGACCCCGCAGAACTCGAACTGCGTCAGGCCGACGACGACGACGACGGGAACCTGTACCGGGCTGGTGTTTGACAGCAACAACGTCGTGCGAACGTCCGTGGGCGTCGGCTTGGTCTGGGCGTCGCCGTTCGGTCCGCTGCGGTTTGACTATGCAATCCCGCTCACCAAGGGCCAGTTCGATCGCGTGCAGCAATTCAAGTTCGGCGGCGGAACGTCGTTCTAGGGCGTGGTCGCGCGAAATGGATACCGGTTCGCGTGATCAACACGCGTCAATATAAAAGGGGTGGAGCTCGGTTCTGATTGATCAGGACCGAGCCTATCGTTCGTTCACCGGCCGGACCGCGAAGGGTGGAATGGCGCAGCCGACATTCTTCGAGCAACCACCACCGTCGACGCTGGCCGATATCGCCGCGCTGACGAAGGCGCAATTGATCGATCCCAGCCGTGCAGGCCAAGAGATCAGGGGACTTGCCTCGCTCGACGAGGCAGGGCCGATGCATCTGACCTTTTTCGACAATCTGAAATACGCCGATCAACTGGCGGCGACGAAGGCTGGGGCCTGTCTGGTGAGCCCACGATTCGAGGCGAGCATCCCGGCCCGTGTCGCGGTGCTGCGTGCCGCGCAGCCGTTTCGAGCCTTCGTATTGCTGGCGCGCGAACTGTATCGCGACGCGTTGCGGCCGCAATCCTGGTTCGGTTGTGACGGCATTGCACCCTCAGCCATCGTCGATCCCACGGCACGGCTGGAAGACGGCGTGATCGTCGAGCCGCTGGTCGTGATCGGTGCGAATGTCGAGATTGGGTCCGGAACGGTGATCGGAGCAGGCGCCGTGATCGGCGCCAATGTCAGGATTGGCAGGGACTGCAACGTCGGCGCCCGCACGGCCATTCAATGCGCCTTGATCGGCAACAACGTCCTGATCCATCCCGGCTGCAGCATCGGGCAGGACGGCTACGGTTTCCTGTTTTTCGGTCCTGAGGGCCATCTCAAGGTTCCGCAGACGGGCCGGGTCCTGATCCAGAACGACGTGGAGGTCGGCGCCGGAACCACGATCGACCGCGGCAGCCTGCGCGACACGGTGATCGGGGAGGGAACCAAAATCGACAATCAGGTCCAGATCGGCCACAATGTGACCATCGGCCGGCATTGCCTGCTAGCGGCGCAGATTGGCCTCGCGGGCAGCCTGACGATCGGCGACAACGTGGCGCTGGGGGCCAAGGTCGGCATCAACAATCATCTCAAGATCGGCGATGGAGCTCAGGTCACGGCGATGAGCGCGGTCAAGGATGATATCCCCCCCAACGGACGATGGGGCGGTCATTTTGCGAAACCCACCAAGCAATGGTTCCGCGAGATTATTGCGGTCGAGCGGCTGGTGCGCGACGGGACCGTGGCGGATCCGAAGGCCGAGGGGCGGGAGTGATGGACGAGTCTCCGATCAGGTTCGAGCTCGTGGATATCAACGACATCCTCAAAACGCTCCCGCACCGTTACCCGATGCTGCTGATCGACCGGGTCATCAAGATCCGGGCCGATTACAGCGGCATCGGCGTCAAGAACGTGACCTTCAATGAGCCGCCCTTTCTCGGGCATTTTCCGGATCGCCCGGTTTATCCCGGCGTGATGATGATCGAAGCCATGGCGCAGACGGCCGGCGTGATCGGCATCAAATCGGTCGAAGGCACAGAGAAGCCGCGCGCGGTGTATTTCCTGACCATCGACAAGTGCAAGTTCCGCAAGCCGGTGATGCCCGGCGATACCATCGAGTATCACATGCGCAGCATCGGCCGGCGCAAGACCATGTGGTGGTTCCATGGCGATGCGAGGGTCAATGGCACGACCGTCGCGGAAGCCGATGTCGGCGCGATGCTGACCGATTGACGAGGGATTGATGGCTGTGATCGATCCCACCGCGCGCGTTGAGGACGGCGCCGTGATCGGCGAAGGCACGATCGTCGGTCCTTACTGCATCATCGGCGCGAACGTCGTGATCGGTCCGAACTGCAGGCTGATCAGCCATGTGCATCTCATGGGACATACGTCGATCGGCGCGAACTGCACGATGTCGCCCTTTGTCGTCCTGGGTGGAGCGCCGCAGGATCTGAGCTATCGCGGCGAGCCGACGCGGCTCGAGATCGGCAGCGATTGCGTGTTTCGCGAGGGCGTGACGATGAATGTCGGTACCGTCAAGGGCGGCGGCCTGACTCGCGTCGGCAGCCGCGGCTTCTTCATGAACAACAGCCATGTCGGTCATGACTGCGTCGTCGGCAACGACGCGATCTTCGCAACCTCGGCGACGCTTGGCGGTCATTGCGAGATCGGCGACTTCGTCTATATCGGCGGATTGTCCGCCGTGCACCAGTTCACCCGGATCGGATCCCAGGTCATGGTCGGCGGCGTCTGCGGCATTCGCGACGATGTGATTCCCTTTGGCCTCGTGAACGGCCAGTATGCCGTGCTCGAGGGCCTCAACGTGATCGGGATGAGGCGTCGCAAGTTCACGCGCGAACGGTTGGCGACGGTGCGGTCTTTCTATCAGGATCTATTCCACGGTTCGGGCGTCTTCGCCGAGCGTCTGGCGCGGGTTCAGACTCGGGCCGACGAGGACCCGGCGATTGCCGAGATCCTGGCCTTTATCGCCGGCGGCAAGCATCGGCCGCTCTGTCTTCCGGCCGCCGACAAGTCCTGATGACGAGCGCCATGACCGGTGGGGCACCGCAGATCAGCTCGCCAGTCGGCTTGATCGCCGCGGGGGGCGCGATGCCGTTCGCTGTCGCCGAGTCCCTTGCCGCTCGCGGCATCACGCCCATTCTGTTTGCCCTGCGCGGCATCTGCGATCCAAAGCGCGCGGAGCGCTATCGCCATCACTGGATTTCGATCGGGCAGCTCGGGCGGGCCAAAAGGCTGTTTCGCCGCGAGGGCTGTCGCGAGCTGGTGTTCATCGGCTCGCTGGTGCGGCCGGCGCTCTCCGAGATTCGTCTCGACTTCGGCACGCTTGGCGTCCTGAAGGACGTGTGGGCGGCGTTTCGCGGCGGCGACGATCACCTGCTGTCCGGGATCGGCCGCATCTTCGAGCGGGACGGCTTTCAGATGCTGGGCATCAAGGACGTCGCGCCGGATCTGTTGATGCCCGAGGGATGTCTGACCCGCGTCAAGCCAAACGAGTCCGCAACGGCTGATATCGCCAGGGGGGGCGAGGTGTTGCGCGCGCTCGGTCCGTTCGACATCGGACAGGCCGTGGCCGTGATCGACGGGCATGTGGTCGGGGTCGAGGACATTGACGGCACCGACGGGTTTCTGGCGCGGGTCGCCACCTTGCGGGAACGAGGTCGCATCCGCACGGCCGCGGGGCGAGGCGTCCTGGTCAAGGCGCCCAAGCCGGGTCAGGACTTGCGCTTCGATCTGCCGACCATCGGTCCGCGAACGGTCGAGGGTGCGGCGCGTGCCGGGCTTGCGGGATTAGCCGTTGCCGCCGGCAACACGCTTCTTGCCGACCCGCAGGCGATGATCGAGGCCGCCGATCGTGCCGGACTCTTTGTGACCGGTCTGCCATAGCACGGTGGATGTGATGGCGCGTGTCCCCACCACGAATATTGCGCGGAGGATTTTCCTGATCGCGACGGAGGAATCGGGCGACCGGCTCGGGGCCGGCCTGATGAAGGTGCTGCGCCAGCGCCTCGGTGATGCCGTCCAGTTCCAGGGTGTCGGCGGCCGGGCGATGACGCGCGAGGGGCTGGTGTCGCTGTTTCCGATTGAGGACGTCTCCATCGTCGGGCTCGCGGCGGTGGTGCGCCAGATACCGAAGCTGTTGCGGCTGATCTGGCAGACCGCCGCAGCGGTGACGGACGCATCGGCCGATGTTCTCGTCATCATCGACAGTCCGGATTTCACCCACCGCGTCGCCCGGCGCGTCCGCGCGCGCGATCCCGCCATCCCGATCATCGACTACGTGTCGCCGACGGTCTGGGCCTGGCGACCCGGCCGGGCGCGCGCGATGCGCCGCTATGTCGATCATGTGCTCGCGCTCCTGCCATTCGAGCCGGACGCCTATCGCAGGCTCAACGGACCGCCTTGCAGCTATGTCGGTCATCCCCTGATCGAACAGGTCGGCCAGCTCAGGCCAAGTCCGGACGAACAGAGGCGGCGCGAGCAGCCACCGCCGGTTTTGCTGGTGCTGCCGGGAAGCCGTCGCAGCGAGATCGGACATCACCTGTCCGTCTTCGGCGATGCGCTCGGCCACCTGCGCAAGCAAGGCGTCAACTTCGAGGCGGTGCTTCCGACCATGCCGCATTTGCAGGATGCGGTGGGGCGGGGCGTGACCAACTGGGAGGTCGCGCCGCGAATCGTGATCGGAGAGGCCGAGAAGCGCGCCGCATTCCGCATCGCCCATGCCGCGCTTGCCAAGTCCGGTACGGTAACGCTGGAACTGGCGCTCGCTGGCGTCCCGATGGTCACGGCGTATCGCCTGGGTGCGGTCGAGGCCTTCATCCTGCGGCGCGCGATCAAGGTGCAGTCCGTAATCCTCGCCAATCTTGTTATCGGCAGCGAGGTGATTCCCGAGTTTCTTCAGGAAAATTGCACGGCGGAGAAGCTCGCGGCCGCGCTTACCGAGCTGCTCGCGGACACCGCGCTGCGCCGACAGCAGCTCGCCGCCTTCGCCGGGCTCGATGCGATCATGTCGACCGGCAACGCCGCGCCCAGTGTGCGTGCGGCCGACATCGTGCTGGCGACGATGCGCAAGTCCCGCCGGGCGAACTAGAGCGTGATGGGGTTAGGTTGAGTTGTTGCGGCCACGGAAGTGAGCTCCCTCGCCCCGTTCTTACGGGGAGAGGGTTGGGGTGAGGGGCTCTAACCGCGAATTCAGCTCGCGGAGAGTCCCCCTCACCCGAAATTCGCTCCCGCGAATTTCGACCTCTCCCCGCAAGCGGGGCGAGGTGGAGCAAGCGGCGCATCCCGATTCAATCAAAAGCCATCCCGCTCTAGCCCCGCGCGAGACATTCGGTCGCCTCATGGCGCCGACGTGATCGCCCCACGTCGCAGCCATGCGGCTGCGACAGGGAGCGCGAACATCAGCAGATAATAGAGATAGACGTCGAATTTATAGTAGCCGTCGGGAGGGTTGAGCAGCTTGACGATGAAGACATAGTCGCAAGCAATTGCGATGGCGCTCCAAATGATGCCGAGGAGAACAGAGTTGCCTGACGAATCAACGCGAACCCATTTCCAAAGAACCAGGCAGCTCAGCCCGGCGGCGAGCGGCATCACAAACCATCCGATCAATGCCGGTGGCACCAAGGCGTAGAAAACAAAGCCGAGCAGGTAGCCCGCAAACCACTGAAGCAGACCCCAGCCGAGCGCATCGCGAGCGATGAAATTGTACATGGGCTAGTGTCCCGATCCGAAGTTCGCAACACCATGCAGCGGCCTCTCCGGTGAACTTCGGATTCGAAAGCACACTAGCAATCCATGATTCCAGTGCGAGCCGCATCCGTCCGCGGCTCTACTTCCGCTCGTCCATCGCAATGTAGTCGCGGCGGGTGACGCCGGTGTAGAGCTGGCGCGGACGGCCGATCTTCTGCTGCGGATCCTCGATCATCTCGCTCCACTGGCTGATCCAGCCGACGGTGCGTGCGACCGCGAACAGCACGGTGAACATTGACATCGGGAACCCCATCGCCTTCAGCGTGATGCCCGAATAGAAGTCGACGTTCGGATAGAGCTTGCGCTCGATGAAATACGGGTCGTTGAGCGCGATCTTTTCCAATTCCAGCGCGACCTTCAGCTGCTGGTCGTCGCCGTGGCCGGTCTCCTTCAAGACCGCGTGACACATTCTCTGCATGATCTTGGCGCGCGGGTCGTAGTTCTTGTAGACGCGATGTCCGAAGCCCATCAGGCGGACTTCGCTGTTCTTGTCCTTCACGCGGGCGATGAACTCCGGGATCTTGTCGACCGTGCCGATTCCCGACAGCATGTTCAACGCGGCCTCGTTGGCGCCGCCATGCGCCGGACCCCACAGGCAGGCGATGCCGGCGGCAATACAGGCGAACGGGTTGGCGCCGGAAGAGCCCGCGATGCGCACCGTTGACGTCGAGGCATTCTGCTCGTGGTCGGCATGCAGGATGAAGATCTTGTCGAGCGCATCCGCCAGCACCGGGTTGATCTTGTACTCTTCGCACGGCACCGCGAAGCACATGTGCAGAAAGTTCTCGGCGAAGGAAAGCGAGTTCTTCGGATACATGAAGGGCTGGCCGACCGTGTACTTGTAGGCCATCGCCGCCAGCGTCGGGATCTTCGCGATCATCCGCATCGAGGCGATCATCCGCTGCTGCGGATCGTTGATGTCGGTGGAGTCGTGGTAGAAGGCGGCCAGCGCGCCGACGGCGGCCACCATGATCGCCATCGGATGGGCGTCGCGCCGGAAACCCTGGAAGAAGCGCGCCATCTGCTCGTGAACCATGGTGTGATGGATCACGCGGTTGTCGAAGTCGTCCTTCTGCGCCTTGGTCGGGAGCTCCCCGTAAAGCAGCAGGTAGCAGGTCTCGAGGAAATCGCCATGTTCGGCGAGTTGCTCGATCGGGTAGCCGCGGTATTCCAGGACGCCGGCGTCGCCATCGATATACGTGATCTTGGACTGACAGCTGCCGGTCGAGGTGAAGCCCGGATCATAGGTGAACATCCCGGACTGGGCGTAGAGCTTGCCGATATCGATGACGTCGGGGCCAACGGTGCCGTTCAAAATCGGGAAATCGTAGGTCTTGTTGCCGACGGTCAGCGTTGCGTTTTTCGTGCCGGATTTTGCGTCCATCGTGAAGTCCCCGATGAGATCGTTACGCCCGCCAGTGGCGCCTATTGAGAGAGATGGCAGGGCGGGCGAGAATGTCTAGTGGGCGCCGTTCAAATGGGTATCGTATTGCCGTGTGCACTGCAAGATGGACACAAGTCGGGTAGGGTCTACCCGGTAATCTGATCCTTGAGCCTCGCTAGGCACTCCTCCTGCCCAAGAACTGCCAGGACGTCGAAAATTCCCGGAGAGGTCGTGCGTCCGGTCAGCGCCGCGCGAAGCGGCTGAGCGACCGCCCCGAGCTTGAGATTGGTCTGGTCCGCGAAGGCGCGCACAGCGGCTTCCGTGGTCTCCCCGTTCCACGGCGAAACCCCCTCCAGCACCGCGCATAGCCGGCCAATCAGTTCGCGGCTTTCCGAGGTCAGGAGCGCCTGGGCCTTGGGTTCGATCTCCAGCGGCCGGTCGGCAAAGATGAAATAGGAATTGTCGATCAGCTCGATCAGGGTCTTGGCGCGCTCCTTGAGGCTCGGCATCGCCTGCAGCAATTGCGCGCGGGTGGTGGCGTTGAGCTTGGCCTTGAGATCGGCCCCCTTGGGGACATAGTCCAGCACGCCCTCGAATACCGCGACCAGGGAACGGTCGTCGCTGTGACGGATATAGTGCCCGTTGAGGTTTTCCAGCTTGGCGAAGTCAAAGCGGGCGGCCGAGCGGCCGACGCCCGACAGATCGAAGGCGGCGATCATCTCCTCGGTCGAGAAGATCTCCTGGTCGCCATGGCTCCAGCCGAGCCGTACCAGATAGTTGCGCAGCGCGGACGGCAAATATCCCATGGCGCGATAGGCATCGACCCCGAGCGCGCCATGGCGTTTCGACAATTTGGAGCCGTCGGGGCCGTGGATCAGCGGAATGTGCGACATGCTGGGAATGGGCCATTCCAAAGCGTCGTAGATCTGCTTCTGCCGCGCCGCGTTGATCAAATGATCGTCACCCCGGATGATATGGGTGACGGCCATGTCGTGGTCGTCGACCACGACGGCGAGCATGTAGGTCGGGTTGGCGTCGCCACGCAGCAGCACGAGGTCGTCCAGATTCTCGTTCTGCCAGACCACACGGCCCTGCACCTGATCCTCGATCACGGTCTCGCCAGTGAGCGGCGCCTTGAGCCGGATCGTCGGCTTGACGCCGGGCGGAGCGTCCTTGGGGTCGCGGTCGCGCCACATTCCATCATAGAGCCGGGTCCGCCCTTCCGCGCGGGCCATCTCGCGCATCGCGGCCAGTTCCTCTGACGTGGCGTAGCAGCGGTAGGCCCGGCCGCTGGCGAGCAGCGCTTCGGCTACTTCGCGGTGGCGCGCGACACGGCTGAACTGGTAGATGACCTCGTCGTCCCAATCGAGTTCGAGCCATTTCAGCCCGTCCAGGATGGCGTCGATGGCCGCCTTGGTCGAGCGCTCGCGGTCGGTATCCTCGATGCGCAGCAGCATCTTGCCGCCGCGCTTGCGCGCATAGAGCCAGTTGAACAGTGCGGTGCGGGCGCTTCCGATGTGGAGGAAGCCGGTTGGCGAAGGGGCGAAGCGGGTGATGATGGGAGCGGTCATTTACGGCGATATTGGGGGAACGGGGTTGTCCGGAGGGCGGGTGTATAGCAGGAACGGCGCATAACTAAAGCCTTCCTTGGCGGGTTGGGATTTGGCAGATAGTCCAATGATTCCTGAAGGACACAATAATGACGACAGCAACGGTGGCGGCAGAGGCGGGGCGCGACTTCATTCGCGACATCATCCAGGCCGATCTTGAATCCGGAAAATATCGGGAAATCGTGACCCGCTTTCCGCCCGAGCCGAACGGCTATCTGCATATCGGCCATGCCAAATCGATCGCGCTCAATTTCGGCATCGCGCAGGAATTTCCCGGGCGCTGCCATTTGCGCTTCGACGACACCAATCCAACCAAGGAAGAGCAGGAATATATCGATTCGATCCAGGCCGACGTGCACTGGCTCGGTTACGACTGGGGCCAGAACCTGTTCTTTGCTTCCGATTATTTCGACCGGCTCTACGAATGGGCCGAGGGGCTGATCAGCAAGGGGCTCGCCTATGTCGACGACCAGTCGCAGGAAGAGATTCGCGTCAGCCGCGGAACCCTGACCGAGCCGGGCAAGAACAGCCCGTTCCGCGAGCGCGCCATCGCGGAGAATCTCGACCTGTTCCGCCGCATGAAGGCCGGCGAATTTCCGAACGGCGCGCGCGTGCTGCGCGCCAGGATCGACATGGCGTCCGGCAACATCAACCTGCGCGACCCCGTATTGTACCGGATCCTGCACGCGGTCCATCCGCGAACCGGAGACAAATGGTCGATCTATCCGAGCTACGACTATGCGCATGGCCAGTCGGATGCGATCGAGGGCATCACGCATTCGATCTGCACACTGGAGTTCGAGGACCACCGGCCGCTCTATGACTGGTTCCTGGACAAGCTGCCGGTGCCCGCAAAGCCGCATCAGTACGAGTTCGCCCGGCTCAATCTGACCTACACGCTGCTGTCGAAGCGCGTGCTCACCCAGCTTGTGCGCGACGGCCATGTGTCGGGGTGGGACGATCCGCGGATGCCGACGATTGCCGGTTTGAAGCGGCGCGGCGTGCCGCCGGCGGCGATCCGCGAATTCGTCAAGCGGATCGGCGTTGCCAAGGCCAACAGCGTGGTCGATGTCGGCATGCTGGAGTTCTGCATCCGCGAGGAACTGAACCGGACCGCGCTGCGGCGCATGGCAGTGCTGCGGCCGCTCAAGGTGGTGATCGAGAACTATCCGGAAGGACAGGTCGAAGAGCTCGAGGCCGTCAATCACCCCGATGATCCCGCGGCCGGCACGCGACGCATTGCGTTTGGTCGCGAGCTCTATATCGAGCGCGACGACTTCATGGAGAATCCGCCGAAGAAGTTCTTCCGCCTGTCGCCCGGCAGCGAAGTGCGGCTGCGCTACGCCTATTTCATCAAATGCCGCGAAGCGATCAAGAACGCCGCCGGCGAGGTGGTCGAGCTGCGCTGCACCTACGATCCCGCGACCCGCGGCGGCAATGCGCCCGACGGGCGCAAGGTCAAGGCGACCATGCACTGGTTGCCGGCGGCGCGGGCGCGACCGGCGGAAATTCGCATCTACAACCAGCTGTTCGCAAACCCCAGTCCCGACGCCGGCAATTTTGCGGCCGATCTCAATCCTCAGTCGCTGGAGATTCTAGCCGACGCACAGGTCGAGCCCGCCATCGCCGAGGCCAATACGCTCGACGCCGTGCAGTTCGAGCGGCAGGGCTATTTCGTCCGCGACAGGGATTCCACGGCCGACCGGCTGGTGTTCAATCGCACCATCGGCCTGCGCGATACCTTTGCCAAGGAAGTCGGCAAGGGCTGATCTCATCGGACAATTGAGCCCGGAGCGCGTTATGCGTCATTCCAGGGCATCGAGCCCCGCCGGCGTCACAAACGGCAGGTCGTCGTACATTTCCACCAGGCCCAGCTCCATCAGGGCGCTCAAATCGTCGTCATTGACCGGCAACAGCATCATGCGATTGGCCCTGATGTCGCGAAGCGCCCAGCGCAGCGCGATGGCTCTCTCAAGGCTGAGAGCGGCGAAGGGGTCTTGGATGGAGCTGTGAGTGGGGCCCATGACAACTTAAGCGTTCCGGCGCCGATTGGTTCCGCGCGATGGCATGATCGTCACGCGCGATTGCCACACGGCATTCTCGATTCGTTCCGCTAGCCGGACCCTCACACCTTCCGGTAGCCTGGTGCGACGTTTGAGATCGCAAGGTGTGGGGCGTGATGGCAGAGCCGGGCAGTCGGCCGGGCCGAGCGCAGGGGATTGCGGGAACCTGGCCGCCACCGGGGGCGGTGGGAGCAGGCGGGTTCGCGCCTGCGGGCTTCGATGCGTGGTCCGCGCTGCAGGCGAAGTTGCGCGGATGGGCCCGCGCCGAAGCCGGCCCCGGTCGCCTGTTGTCCTGGGTACCGGTCGCCTTCGGGGTCGGCATTGCGCTCTATTTTACCGCTGACAGCGAACCGGTCCTGCCGGTCACATTGGTCGCCGCGATCGCGCTGAGCGCCGCCGCCTTGCTGTTGCGGCGTCACAGATTGTTTCCGTTCATTGTGATGCTCGCCGCAGTCGCCGCGGGCTTCGCGACGGCGACGTTCAAGACGACCCGCATTGCGCACACCGTGCTGGCGCGGCCGCTCTATTCGGTGGCGCTGTCGGGCTTTGTCGAAACGCGCGACATTCGCGAGCGGACCGATCGCTTCGTGTTGCGTGTCGTTCACATGGAAAGCCCGCGTGGACAGATCAAGCTCGAGCGCGTCCGGCTGTCGGTGAAGAAAGGCACCGCGCCCGATGTCGGCAGCTTCGTCGAACTGAAGGCGCGCCTGAACCCGCCGCTGGCTCCCTTGAGGCCAGGCTCATACGATTTTTCCCGCGACATGTTCTTCCAGGGGATCGGCGCTTCCGGTTTCGCCATGGGTGCGATCAAGACCGTCGAGCCGCCGGAGCGCGGCGGCCTGTCGCTGCGTTACGCTGCCTTCATGCAAGGACTGCGCGACGCCGTCGATGCGCGCATCCACAACACACTTGACGGCGATAAGCGCGTGATTGCGACCGCACTATTGACCGGGCGGCGCGACGCCATCACTGAGCCAGTCAATGATGCGATGTTCATTTCGGGCCTCGGCCATGTGCTGTCGATCTCCGGTTATCACATGGCGGTGGTCGCAGGCGTCGTGTTCTTTGCGGTACGGGCCTTGCTTGCGCTGATACCGGGCTTGACCGTCGGTTTCCCGATCAAGAAATGGTCGGCGGCAGCGGCGCTTCTCGCTGCGACGTTCTATCTCCTGTTGTCGGGCGCCGACGTGGCGACCCAACGCTCGTTTTTCATGACGGCGGTGGTCCTGATCGCGGTGATGGTCGACCGGCGTGCCATCACATTCCGCACGCTCGCGGTCTCCGCCATGATCGTGCTTGCGATCGCCCCGGAAGCGCTGGTGCATCCGAGTTTCCAGATGTCTTTCGCGGCGACGCTCGGCCTGGTGGCTCTGGTACAACTCGGCATGCCGCGCCTGTTTGCGGCATCCGACAGCTCCATTGCTGCGCGCGTCGCGCTGTGGGGCGGACGCGAGGTCGTGACGCTGGTGCTCGCCTCGATGGTGGCGGGGCTTGCGACCACGCCCTATGCCGCCTTCCACTTTCATCGCGTGACTCCCTATGGCGTGCTCGCCAACCTGGCCGCCATGCCGGTGGTCTCTGCGCTGGTCATGCCGGCGGGCATGCTCGGCCTCCTCGCCATGCCTTTCGGCTTCGACGGTGTGTTCTGGCAGCTGATGGGATGGGGGATCGACTGGATGATCGTGGTCACGCAATGGGTCGCGAAACTGCCCGGCGCGGTCGGCCGTGTCACGGCGTTCGGAACCGGTCCGATGATCGCTGCGAGCCTCGGCATCGTCGTGCTCGGGTTGCTGCGGACGCCGCTGCGCTGGGCCGGTGCGGTCATGCTTTTGGTTTCGATTGCCTGGGCGCTGGCCGTGCCGCAGCCGGACATTCTGGTTTCCGGTGATGGCCGCAACGTTGCCGTTCGGGCTCGGGACGGCCGACTGCATCTGATGCGCGCCGGCAGCAAGGACGCGTTTCTGGTGAAGGAATGGCTGGCGGCGGACGCGGATCCGCGGACGGCGTCTGATCCCTCGCTCAACGAGGGCGCCTCCTGCGACGAGGCCGGATGCGTCGTGCAGATGGCCGACGGCGGACTTGTTGCGCAGGCGTGGCGTTCCGAGGCGCTGGCGGATGATTGTCTGCGTGCCAGCCTTGTCGTGAGCGCAAGGCAGCCACCGAAATCATGCGCGGCTCCGGTCATTGACCGGGAACGTCTGCAAAGACTGGGCGCACTGGCGCTACGACGGACGACGCGTGGATTTGCGATCGATGCGGCCAGGGCAGGGGCAGATCGGCCGTGGGCGCCGGGCGCGGCAGGCGTCGCGGACACTGACATCGTTGTCGCTGTGGGATCGCGACCGTCGCGATCGCCGGATGCTACGCCAGCCGAAGCCGACGTTCAGGCCGACGAATGATGCGCCACGCGCAAAGCCCGTCACGATTGGTCGAGCAGGGCATTCGGCGGCAACTCAAATGTGCCCAGATGATATTCGTCGGGCGCCTCCGGTTCGGTCACGACTTCGACCAGCGTGAACGATGCATCCGGATAAAGCTCCCAGACAGCGATATCGTCCGCCGTTATGGTGAGCCATCCGAAGCTGAACATGTACCGGCCCGGCTCCGTCACCCGTCCGATCTTTTGCCATGTGATTTTGTTCACAGCACCTATTTCCCCCTCGGCGAGCCCGCACTAGGGCATGATCCGGAAAAGCGCGAAGCGGTTTTCCCTTAGCCAACAAACGCCGAAGGCGTTTGCGCGGAGATCATGCTCAAACAAAAAAAGAGCGCAATGGCGACTCAACCGGAGGCCATCGCGCGCCAGTATCCCGTTTTCCGAACCTCGTCGTACGAGCGGCAACCTCATGAACGAACTTCGGAAAGCAAACGACACTAGCAATCTTATGATTTCTAGTGCCTGATTCTAGTGCCGCTTTCGGTCTGAAGCTCCTGATCGAGGTTGCCGCGCCCGACACACGAACTTCCGATCGGCGGCACCTAGTCGCCGAGGTCCAAAGAATGCGAGCCTGTTCTTAACTCACCAACTTATCACGCGGGCGGGTTCAACCGCCGGCGTCGCCGGGGCCGACTGCTTGCGCTCGACCGACGACTGCGTCATCGGCAATTGCAAGACCGTCACCCGCTGCCCCTCGCAGAGTTGCGTCACCAGCACGTAGTTGCCGTCCGCAAACTCGACGGCGTCATGGTGACGATACGGAACGTCCGGATCGATCTGGTTGAACTTCCCGACGCGGGTATTGAGCGTCTTGGTCCAGATCCAGCGGTTGTCGTAGCGCACGTCGTCGGCGAAGGCGAGCTCTGTTCCAGGCAGCATGCAGACCGCGACATTGGGATCGCTTTCCGACGCGAAGCCGCGGGTCGCCGTGCCTCGGAATGTCTTGGTCACAAGCGTTTCCCCGACCCGGGCGGGGCGCGATGCGACAGCATGAAGACTATAGTCACACATGGGTTTGCTCCTCGTTCGAGATAGCTAACCCGCGCTGCTTCCCGACACGCGGGCCTCTATCGGAGTTGACAAGAGCACACGATATTTTACTCGATTGTGGGCAATTATACGACTCGCTCAGCGCGTCTGCGATCACAAACGCGTTCAGTAATCGGTTGACACGTGCAAACGTTCCCGACGACGGGAAACTTTTCGTCGCGGGAACTTGGTCAGGATGCTTGACGGTTCGATCCCGCCGCCGAATGAATTTTCGGGGGCGCGCGCCTCGGCACCGCTTCAATATTTCCGGTACAGCCCGATCAGCTTGCCCTGAATCTTGACGCGGTTTGGCGGCAGGATGCGAACCTCGTAGGCCGTGTTGGCAGGCTCGAGAGCAATCGAAGCGCCACGGCGGCGGAAGCGTTTCAACGTGGCTTCCTCATCGTCGATCAGTGCCACGACGATGTCGCCGGTATCGGCCGTCTCGTTGCGCAGGATCAGCGCAACGTCGCCGTCGAGAATGCCGGCATCGACCATGGAATCGCCGCGCACCTCGAGCGCATAGTGCTCGCCTGGCCCGAGCATGTCGGGCGGCACACTGATGGTGTGGCTGCGGGTCTGCAGCGCTTCGATCGGCGTGCCGGCCGCGATCCGGCCCATGACCGGGACAGCTACCGGACGCTCGCCGTCGTCGGCGCTACCGCTACTGCTGCGCACCTTGCCAAGATTGCCTTCAATGACGCTCGGCGTGAAACCGCGGCGTCCATTCGCGGCGCCGGACAATTCGGGCAGCTTGATCACCTCGATGGCGCGGGCCCGGTTGGGCAGTCGGCGAATGAAGCCGCGCTCCTCCAGTGCGGTGATCAATCGGTGGATGCCGGACTTCGAGCGCAGATCGAGCGCATCCTTCATCTCGTCGAAGGATGGCGGTACCCCGGCTTCCTTCAGTCGTTCGTTGATGAAACGCAGAAGTTCGTATTGTTTGCGCGTAAGCATCGCGAGCAAGTCCCCCGGGTTGATGGAGTCTTCGATTCCGAGATCAAGTTTCCAAGATCAATTGGAGCAGGTCTTCCACCTACGCCTACACCGAGTCTCGAAACAAATCATGAACAGACACTATATGTTCGTTATGTGTTCCGCAACTGCTTAATTTCTCGTGAACGCCATTTGATTTTCCCGCTCCGAAGCATTCGGGAACCTCGCGCGGCAACCCTAAAACGTGCGACGCGCGAGACGGCGCCGGCTGTCGGCAAGGATTGGAAATGCCGATGCTGCAGCGGTATTTCGCAAGCGACGCCACCCTGGTGAGGTTCGGTCGGCGCATCCAAGGACAGCGTCAGGCAACGCCGGGCAATACCGTTTTCTTGGCACGCATTCGCCGCCGCCGAGTCCGTGGCGAGCGTTTCGGAGGCCACGATGGTGGCTTCCGATTCCAGTCATGCCGAATCGGTGAAAAACGAGATCTGGATCGGCCAGCGCTCAGTGCACGGCGGCATAGAGAATCTTGTCCTGGGTCGCGTCAGCCGCGTCGAACTCGGCGACGATCCGACCGGTGCGGGCGACCAGGATGCGGTCTGCAACGGCGAGGATCTCCGGCAGGTAGGATGAGATCACCACCACCGCCTTGCCTTCGTCGGCCAATCTGCGGATTTCCGCATGGATGTGCGGGATGGTCCCGACATCGACGCCGCGGGTGGGCTCGTCGAAGATTACGATCGAGGGATCCTGGACCAGGGATTTTGCCAGCACGACCTTCTGCTGGTTGCCGCCGGAGAGCTCGACGATCCGCGCTTTACGCTGCAGCGCGTTGATCTTGAGCCGCTCGACCCAATAGTTCGCCAGTTTCGAGCGTCGCGCGCGCGAGAGCAGGTAGCTGAAGCCGCCTCGGGTCGCGAGCTTGCCGACATACACATTGTCGTCGACGATCATGGTTTCGAAGAAGCCATTGGCCTTGCGGTCCTCGGTGATGTAGGCGATGCCGTCGTCGATCGCCTGCCGCGGCACGCGGTAGCGGATCGGCTTGCCGCGCAGCCTTATGGTACCGCCGTTGACGAGGTTGCGCTTCAGGGCGCCGAAGATGATTTTCGCGATCTCGGTGCGGCCGGAGCCGATCAGGCCGGCGATGCCGACCACCTCGCCGGCGTAGACCGAGAACGACATGTTCTTCACCACCATGCCCATGGTGACGTTCTCAACCGTCAACACCTTCTCGCGGCGATGGCTCGCCCCCTTGCTGCTGCGTCCATAGACCGCCTGCGCGATCTGGCGCCCGACCATGTGCTGCACCAGCGCGTCGCGGTTCAGGGTCTTCGCGGGCGCCGTGATCACCAGCCGTCCATCGCGCAGCACCGTGATGCGGTCGGCGATCTGCAGCGATTCCTCCAGCGCATGCGAGATGTAGATGATGGCGACCCCGCGGGCGCGCAGGTCGCGCACCAGATGGAAGAAGTGGACGATCTCCTCCGGCGTCAGACTTGCCGTCGGTTCGTCGAAAATGATGATGCGCGCCTTGTTGTAGATTGCGCGTGCGATCTCGACCATCTGCTTCTTGGCGGTGCCGAGCAGCGCCACCGGCGTCGCCGGGTCGACGTGGAAATTCAGCGATTGCAGGAGCTGCTGCGCCTGGATGTTCAGCGTGCGGAATCGCGTCAGCAGCTTTTCGTTGCCGAGCTCGATGTTCTGCGCCGCCGTCATCGTGGGAACCAGGCTGGTTTCCTGGTAGACCATGCAGATGCCGCTAGCGAGCGCATCGCGCGGCTGCTCGAAATCGACCCGCTTGCCGTCGACATGAATGTCGCCGGAGGTCAGCCGGATCGCGCCCGCGATGGCCTTGCAGAGTGTCGATTTGCCAGCGCCGTTTTCGCCAACGAGCGCGTGGACCTCGCCCGCGAACAGATCGAAGCTCACACCCTCGATGGCGTGGACGCCGCCATAGATCTTGCTGCCGCCGATGACCTGCAGCACGGGCTCGCGGCCCTGCGCCGCGGTTTCACTGATTGTTTCCGGCAACGAGGCGAGCTCGTCCATCTCAGATCTCCCGGCTCAAGAGCAGCCGGCCGGCGCCGCGTGCGGCAATCACCGTGCCTTGCGGCGTCGCGCACGCCCCGGTGATGCCGTGGAAGCGGCCGCCGGCGCGGCTATGGATGCTGGCAGTGGCCTCACCGCCGGCGTCGAGGCGCACGAGCAGGCCATAGGAGCGCGGCGGCGCCCACGGCTTTTGGATACCCAGCGCCTTGACGCCGCCGATCTGCATCGGTTCGAGACAATCGCTGCCGCCGGCATAGGCCGGCGCGATCCAGTAATCCGGCGCCATGGTCGCGATCATCTCCTGGCGGAAATCGTCTTCTTTCAGGACGAATTCGATCAAATGAGTGCGCCGCGCGAACACGCCGAGATAGAAGCCGCCGCGCCCGTCGCCGTGGAGACGCGCGGGATAGCCGGGCAGGTTGCGCAGCACGATGCTCGGCTGCGCCGCGCCATTGTTGGATAGAGCCATGCGGCTGATACGGTGGGCCCAGCTCTCGCTGAACCAGAGGTGACCGGTATCGGGCGCCAACGCCAACCCGTAGGGATAATAGAGGTCAGAGAGCAAGGTGGTTGCGGAATCGAGTGCAGCCCCGCACACGACCAGCCGGCCATGATGGCGCTTCTCCATCAGGTCATGACGCCACGCGTCAGGCGGGCGCGCCGTACTTCCTTCCACAGCAAAGATTCGGCCGTCGGGTGCCGGCGCAACCGACTTCAGTCCGGCGAGCGGGCGGCCTTCGGCGGCCTCCAGCCAGCGTGGTTCGGGCTTTGCCGGATCGATCGCGGCAAGCCCGCGTCCCGCGACGCAGACCAGAAGGCGCCCGTCGGGATGGATCGCGAGACCGCCGGCGTCGCCATCGAACTCGGCGACCAGCGTGCGTGTCGCAAAGCCCGCACCCGACAGCTTCAGGACGCGCTTTCCCGCGGATACGAACAGTGCGCCATCACCAGCGGCCACAACGTCGTCGAGACCGGGCAGGGGGTCGCCGATCGGCGTGCAGGCGTCGAGACGGTCGTTGGGGCTAAGTGCGCCATCCAGCGGCGGTATAGCGTTCTGCTCACTGTCGCGATCGACGACATTGCGGATGTCCCGCAAGAGATGATCGAACATTCCCACGGTCGCCTACCTGTTCACTCTGCTTTTTGAGCCCCAATAGGCGTCATACCCGGTCCAAGCCTCGTCCACGCCATCGAGCTTGATCCGCCCGATGCGGTTGTTCTCGAGACCCCCGAGATAGAGATAGCCCTTGTGCTCGCGCATCGAGGTCAGCGTCGAATGCGAAATACCGGTCGGATCCCACCAGGATTCCAGCGCCTCGCCCTGCTCGTTGAACTTGAGCACGCAGCCATGATTGAGCGCCGGCGAAAGCCACTCGTCGGTGGGCACCTGCTTGACCATGCGCAGACGGAAGCCGGGCTTGCGCGCGGCAAGGTCGAAGGTCGGCGTGCGGATGCCGACCAGCGCCAGCCAGTAATTGCCGTCGGAGGCGCGGTTGATGTTGTCGGGGTTGCCCGGCAACTCGTCGATCAGGACCTCGGTCCTGCCTTGCTTCGGTCCGGCGAGCCAATAGCGGAAAATCTTGCACAGCGAGGTGCTGGCGATCAGGAGTGACTTTCCGTCATGCGACACGCAAACGCCGTTCGGGAAATAGAAATGGTTGATCACGGTACGGGTGGTCTTGGTCGCCGGATCGTAACAGACCATGCGGCCGTTCGGACGGGCCTCGAGGATGTCGAGGGTGTTGGTCGTCATCTCGTAGCGCGTGGTGCAGTCGCTGAAATAAATCTTGCCGTCGGGCGCGATGTCGAGATCGTCGGCCATGCGCAGGCGGGAATCGTCGTTGAGCTTGTACCAGGTGCGGTTGGTCTCGTCGGTGACCTTGAACACCTCTCCGTCCGGCCTGACGCCATAGACGCCCATGCCGGCGACGGCGACGATCAGGTTCTCGTCCCGGTCGAACTGCATCCCGAGCGGCCGGCCGCCGATATGCGCGAAGACCTCGCGCTTTTCGAAATTGGGGCCGGAAAAACGGATGATGTTGCCGTCGCGGGTCGAGCCGTAGAGGCGGTCATGACGGTCGAGAATGACGTCCTCCGGCCCCTCGACCTGGTCGAGCCCGATAGCCTGTGAATTGATGAGGCGGTCGTTCTGCGCGTAGGGCGAAGTTGAACCCGGCTGCACCGAAGGCGCGGGCGAGAACGCAACGAACGCCGGATTGACGTAGATCTTCTGGATCGCCTTGCCGCGGTTCTTCGACCATTTGACGTCGATGCCGACGGCCAAGAGCAGGATGATGCCGATCACGGCCGAGGTGACGTAGCCGGGGATTCCCATCCGCACCAGGCCGTTGATCAGGAGGAAAATGATCAAGGCGCCGATCATCGCCCGCCAGACCGTACCCTTGCCGCCGGCGAGCGACACGCCGCCGAGCACGACGGCGGTGAGCGCCTGGAATTCCCACCCCACCCCGGTCGTCGAATCCGTGCTCGACTGTCGCGCCGCGTAGAAGATGCCGCTGGCGGCGCAAAGCGTGCCGGACAGAACATAGGTGAAGAACAGGATCAGCCGGACACGGATGCCGGCGTGCCGCGCCGCCTTGCGGTTGGCGCCGATCGCGGTGAGATGCCAGCCATAACGCGAGCGCGACAGGAAGATGTGGCAGATCAAGAGCATGACGAACAAGGTCGCCGCGTTGATCGGAATGCCGAGCACGCTGCCGACACCGAGGAAATCCCAGGCATCGCTGTCCACCGAATTGGTCGCGAACACCTGGGCGTAGCCGGTGTTGAGCAGATTGACCGAGGCGCGCAGGATGATCAGCGTCACCAGCGTGGTCAGGAACGGCCGGGTCTTCAAGAACCCGATCAGGAAGCCGTTGATGCTGCCGAGCGCCGCGCCGACGCCAAGCGTGGCCGCGATCACGAGCCCGACCGGGAGTTCGAGCACGAACAAGAAATACAGCGCCGAGAAATTGCAGAACGCGAAGATCGCGCCCACGCTCAAGTCGATGCCGCCGCTGATGAGGCAGAATCCCATCGCGAGCGCCACGAAGCCGAACTCCGCGAACAGGCGCAGCAGCGAGACCGTGTTCTGCACCGTGGCGTAGTCTGGAATGGTCAGCGCGAAATACAGCCAGAGCCCGATCATCACGGTGAAGGGGATGATCGGCTCGAACCATTGCTTGAGCAGCAATTCCGACAACAGCAGGCGGGGCGAGAAGCGCCTGACGGAAGCGGAAAACGAATCCATCGTCATCGACATCGCGAAACCCTTCGAAGCTGAGCGAGAGTTGCCGGCCCGCGCGAGCGCGGACCGGCATTTCATGATCTGCCGCTACTTCTTGGGCAGCGCGAAGCAGTTGGCGCCGCTGGCGTTGGCTTTGTCGAGCCAGACCGGCCGGGTGTAATATTCGAGATGCTTCGACCCGGGCTTGTCACCCGATTCCAAGAGCGTCTCGGCGGCGAACATCAGGTCGTGGCCTTGCTCGGTCGCCTTGTAGCTGAGGAACTTGTAGAAGTTGCCCTGATTGACCTGATCGCAGTCGAGCTGCGAGCCTTCGCCCGAGGCATAGATCTTGACGTCGTCGATCTTGCCGGCGTTGCGGATCGCCTGTGCGGCGCCGGATTCCATGATGCCCCAGAAGCCGACGCTGGCGCAAAGGTCCGGATGCTGCTGGATCACGGTTGCGGTGGTGTTGAGCGCGGTGTTGGCATCCCAGTTCGCCGCCTGGTTGGAAACCACCTTGATCGCGGAATCCTTGTTGAACACTTCCATGATGCCTCCGACCTGATCGACGCTGGCGGCGGCGGTGAGTTCGCCCTGAACGATCTGGACCTTGCCGGATTTGCCCGAGCCGGTGCCGCATTGCTTGACGACCTCGGTCGCGAGCAGCTTGCCGATCTCGCGCCAGTCGGCGCCGACGAAAGCCCCGGACTTGTAGTTCGAGGACATGTTGATCTGGATGACGTGCGTGCCCTGGCTCTCCGCGCGCTTCAGATCTTTCATCAAGAGCGTGACGCTTGGGTTCTGCACGATCAGCACGTCGGGCTTCTGGTCGACCAGCGCGGTCAGGGCCTGCTGCATGGCCGAGGGGTTATTGTTGGGATCGCGCACGATGTATTTCATGCCGCGCCATTCGGCCTCTTCCTGCACCACGCGGCCCCATTCGTCGGACAGCGGCACGCCGAGCGCGATTGGCAGATAGGCGATGGTCTTGCCTTGCAGCGACTTGTCATAGTCGGTGCGCAACTCGCGCGCGGTCTTGGTGCCACCTTCTTCCTGCGCCGCGGCCCACAGCGGCAACGCAGCGAGCGCCAGGCCCGCCACCACGGCCGTCCATCTGTTCGATACCAATTTCATGAGCTCCTCCCGTTTTTTTGTTTACGTAAGTTCCTTTGATGGTTCATCCATCAGTCTGCTTATCGATCTGCTATCAGTCTCCTTGGCGCGCCGTTTCCTCGTCGCGCGGGTGCAGCCAGTTGTCGAGCACGATCGCCGCCAGCAGCACCATCCCCTTGATGATGTTCTGCACCTCGCTGTTGACATCCATGATGGTGAAGGCGTTCAGCAAGGTTCCGATCAGGACGCAGCCGACCACGACGCTGAATACCCCGCCGCGACCGCCGATCAGACTGATGCCGCCGATCACCACGACCAGCACCACATCGAAGATCATCGTCCCTTGTGTAATCGCCATCTGCATGCTGCCGGTGGTGCCGATCCAGACCAGGCCCGAGATCCAGGCCAGCAGCGCCACCAGCACATGCTCGAGCACGATCAGCGGCCGGATCGCGACACCCGCGAGCCGCGCCGCTTCCGGATTGTCGCCTTGCGCGTAGATGAAGCGGCCGATCGAGGTCCGCGACAGGAACAGATGCATGATGATGGCACAGCCGGCGAACACGAAGATCGGCACGGGCACGCCGGCAATGCGGCCGGCGCCGAGGAACAGCAGGGCAGGGGCATCCTTCGGCGCATAGACCACCCAGGCGGGAGCGAACCAGAACGCGAGCCCATAGATCACGAAGCCCGCGGCGAGGGTAACGAACAGGGCCGGAGCTTCGACAAAGGCCACCATGACCCCGTTGACGACGCCGATCATCAGCGCCAACCCGAGCGCGACGAGACAGGCCCATCCGGCCGGCAAGCCCTGCTGAATCTCGATCAGCGCGATCGACCAGGAGCCCGCCATGATCGCGACCTCGCTGAGATCGATGCCGCGGCTGATCACGATCAGTCCCATGCCGAGGCCGAGAATGCCGAGGATCGAAATGCTGCGCAGCAGGTTGAGCAGGTTGTTCAGCGTCGCGAAGCCGTTCAGCGTCAGGCCGAAGGCGATCAACAGCGCGATCGTGATCAACAGAACGATCTGTTCCTGGTTGGGTTTGGCCAGGCTCAGGCGAAAGCGCGTGGTGTTTGCCGGTGCGAGCGGAGAATCAACGGCCACGACGCACCTCCACGACTAGTCGCGGCACGTCGGGACCGGTGCACGAGGCTGCGGTCGAGCCCATCGCATCCCTCCCAATATTTTTTTACTTGTATTCGACTTTCTACGGGATCGAGCCGCACGTCAAATGTCAAATGATGTCACCGATGCCGCCACGCCGGACAGATCGGTTTTCGCGCCAAAGGTGCGGCAGGGCGCATGCATGCTTTGTCGATAACGGACAAACCAACGGGAGACCGTTCATGTAAGCCGGTCGGCGGGTGTTTCAAACTAAGTTTCAAGCTGCCGTGACGCTGCGAGAACCGTGCGATGCGAATGCGGCTCGCTTATTCCGGCAGCCGCAAAATCTCGCACGGCGCGCCGGCTTTCGCTGCAGGCGCAAAGGGCGCGCGGACGACGAGCGCCTGCGCCATCGACAAATTCCCCAGCAGGGAACTGTCCTGACGATCGACCGGCGTCGCGATCAAGGTACCGTCGGCGCGCTCCTCGAGCGTCGCGCGAAGATAGTCTTCGCGCACGTCATTGGCGCCGACGTCGCGTCCGAGCAGCGCGCGCGTACGCGCATGATCAATGGTCTTGCGGCCCGAGAGCGCGCGAATCAAGGGCACCAGGAACAGGAGGCTGCAGACATAAGAGGATACGGGGTTGCCCGGTACACCGACCACCCGCATCGCACCGAGCCGACCGAACATCATCGGTTTGCCCGGCCGCATCGCGATCTTCCAGAAGGCCATTGTCGCGCCAACCGTCTCCAGCGACTGCTTGACGAGGTCGTGGTCCCCGACCGAAGCGCCGCCCGTCGTGACCAGGATGTCGGCGCCGCAATCGCGGGCCCGGCGGATGCCGGAGACGGTTGCCTCTATCGTGTCGGCCGCGACCCCGAGATCGACGGTATCAGCGCCTTCGGCGCGGGCCAGCGCCCGCAGCGCGTAACCGTTGGAATAGACGATCTGGCCCGGGCCGGGCGTTGAGCCCGGCATGACCAACTCGTCGCCGGTGGCGAGCAGCGCGACCTTCGGCCGGCGGCAGACGGCAAGTTCGGGATAATTCATGCTGGCGGCCAGCGAAAGGTCGCGGTCGGTGAGGCGGGTTCCCGCTTTCAGCAGCACGTCGCCCTGGCGAAAATCGACGCCGGCGGGACGGACGTGCCGTCCGGGTATCGCGGCTTCCCTGATCGTGATGGTGTCGCCGTCGACGAGAGTGTCTTCCTGGATCACGACGGCGTCGGCGCCGTCCGGAATCACCCCCCCGGTGAAGATCCGCGCGGTTTCGGCGGGGCCGAGCGAGCGGTCGAAGGGGCGGCCTGCCGCGACCTCGCCGATCACCTTCAGCCTTGCCGTGACCTCGGAGGCGTCAGCCGCGCGTACGGCATAGCCGTCCATCGCCGACATTGCCTGCGGCGGCTGGGTGCGCAGCGCCTCCATACCGCGCGCGAGCACGCGGTGATAGGCCGCGTCCAGCGCGACCATCTCCTCAGGCAACGGCTCGGCGCCCGCGAGCACCGCGGCCAACGCGTCGGCAACCGGCATCAGGGCCAAGGCTGTAGTCTCCCTCTAGAGTCCCAGCGCTGTGAGCGCTTCGGCGACATCTGCAGGCGTTGTCACGTGAACGGCCATCAGGCCGCATGCCCGCGCGCCCTCGATATTCGCGGCGAGATCGTCAAAGAACACGATGCGCGAGGCCGGTACCCCGATGGCGCCGACCACATGATCATAGGCGGCCTGATCCGGTTTCCGAAGCCCAATCGTCGAGGACAGATAGATATCGCGGAAATGGCCGAGCAGACCGGCATGGACGACCGAGAAATGTTCGACATGCGGCCGATTGGTGTTGGAGAAGGCGTAAAGCGGCAGGCGGTTCGAAGCGCGTGCGAGTTGATCTGCAATGCCCGGCATTTCACCGGCAAAGATTGCATTCCATCCTTCCAGGAATTGCGCATCGGAAATCTGGATGCCGAGCGAAGTGCGCAAGGAATCGAAGTAGTCGGCATCGCTGATCCTGCCGACCTCGTGACGCCGATAGGTCTCGCCGCGGACAAAGCGCGCGGCGATGTCGGACGGCGCGCAGCCGGCATGCGCCGCCCAGCAGGCGACCGCCTTGGAAAAATCGATGTCGAGAACGACGCGGCCGAGGTCGAACAGAAGCGCGTCGGCGGCGCCGGGCGAGAGGGCGTCTGAGGTCATTTCAGGTCAAAGTCCCTTGTGGCGCAGGCGCTCCGCGCGCAGCGAAGCACCGACGAATCCGACATCGCGGAGGCCCCGATGAAGTTCCTGGGAGTAGAGAAGAAGTGTCAGCGTCAGAGCGCACCCGGCGGCAATTGCGATCGCCAGCGCGGGATTCGCGCATGCCGCGGCAACGAGGCTCTCGATCGGCATCGACCCGGCGAAGCGATTTGGCGCGCAGGCCGACGCCAAAAACGATGCCGACCGAGTTGATCCAAACACGACGATTGCCGAGTTTGCTATGGCGAGAACGATGACGATGATGGCGAGCCCCTTTTTCAGGGACAATCCGATGTCGACCATCTTGACGACGAGACAGCATACGGCGACGAAGGCCGCCGCCGGCAGCCACTCAGAACCCATCGTGATCGCTGCCGGCGCACTGCTCCAAAACAGCAGTCCGCATCCGCATGCAAGCACGAAAATATTGGTCTTGACAGGTTCGGGGAACTTGCAGCGAAGTATGCGGGAATTGATCTTTTCGATGAGGTCGAGGAACGCGCAGGCGATGAGACCGGCTGCGAAACCGCCGAGATGGACGCCCCAGTCAATCCGTGAATTGCCGAGCGCCAGCGCGATATTCAAGCCGATATTGATGGCGAAGAAGTTGGCCTGAAGATCGACCTTGCCCAGTATCCACAGGCATAGCAGCGCGCCCAGAATGCCGGACGTTGCTCCGGATGCGCCGACCGTCAGATACGGGGTGGCGTGGATGGAGTCGCCGATCAGGGCGCCGAAAGCCAGTGCGCATGCATAGATGATGAGAAAGTAGAGCGAGCCGATGCGTTTTTCGAGATGACCTCCCCAAAGCGCCAGACAGAGCATGTTGGTCGCAAGGTGAACGACGTTGACGTGCAGGAATCCGTACGCCAGCAGCCGCCAGTATTCGTGTCGCTGCAACGCGGACGAATACATGGCGCCATAGCGATACAGAAGCTCGGCCGACGCGGCCGGCGTGCCGGATTGGCTGAAGCACACGGCAGATATGACGATATTGGCGGTGAGCAGGAAATACACAGCGGTATGCGGAACCTCGAAGAAACTGCGGCCGGCTCGATACGTCGTCATGCGCAGCAGACCCGGGCAGGGCGATCCAATACCTTCACCGGTCGCCTCGCGACGTCGCGGTCAGACGGCAGCGCGTCGGCTTTGTCGGAGCAAGGAGGACGTGAGGCCATTGGAACGCCAGAAAGATTCCTGAGACGGAGCTGGCTCAGGATAACCAAGCCACCTCCGAATTGCCACTGCAGCGTTCGTCGGGTGCGTCGGCAGGGCAGCCTCGCCCTCAATACCGATAGGGTTCGATATCGAGAAGCGGAAACGCACTGAACACGCTCGGCGGGTTGGCGGCGGCGGCCGGATGCAGGCAGGATTTGTCGATCTCCTTGAACGACGTCGCGCCGAGCAGCCCGAGGCAGCGGATCACCTCGTCTTCGAGAAGCTCCAGCATACGCTCGACCCCGGCCTGTCCTGCGGCGGCCAGCGCCCAGCACTGCAGGCGGCCGATGCCGACGAGATCGGCGCCGGAGGCGATCGCCTTGACGACGTCGGTGCCGCGGCAGAACCCGCCGTCGACCATGATCTTGGCGCGGCCCTTCACCGCCTCGACGATTTCAGGCAGCACATGCATTGCGCCGCGGCCATGGTCGAGCTGGCGGCCGCCGTGATTGGAGACGTAGATCCACTCGACCCCGTGATCGAGCGCAATCATCGAATCCTCCGCGGTGGCGATGCCCTTGAGGACCAGCGGGATCCTGAACTTGTCCTTGATGAGCTTGACGGTGTGCCAGCTCAAGCCCTTCTGGTAGTCGCCGCCGGCCGTACGCATCCGGCTTTCACGGACATAGCGCTTGGCGATGTCGCGCTCGCGCCGGCTGTAGTGGGCGGTGTCCACGGTCAGGCAGAACGCGCTGTAACCGTTGGCGATGGCGCGGCTGACATGATCCTCGACGAAGGCGTCGTCGCCCCGCACGTAGAGCTGGAAGAAGCGCATGGCGTCGGGTGCGGCCTCGGCGACCTTTTCAAGGCCGGGCTCCGAGACCGAGCTCAACATATGCGCGGCGCCGAATTTGCCGGCACCGCGCACCACGGCCGCAGCGCCTGCGGGGTCGAAGATTTCCAGTGCGCCAACCGGTGCGATCATGACGGGCAGTCGCAGCCTGCGGCCAAACCGCTCGACCGAGGCGTCGACCCGGGACACATCGCGCAGCACGCGGGGCCGGAATGCGATCTCGTCGAGCGCCATGCGGTTGCGCCGCAGCGTGGTCTCGGTCTCGGCCGCGCCGACGATATAGTCCCAGGCATTCTGATTGAGATTGGCGCGCGCCTTGCGGATGAGTTCGTGCAGGTTCTGGAATTTTTCCTCGCTTGCACCAAGTTCGATGTTTTTCCGTACCTGCGGAATCGGCGGCGCGTCGTTCATTCTCACCTCCCGGAAATGTTATTGATCATCGCCTATCGTTTCCCGCACGCTTGCGCCATCCCAAAAATGCATGGCTAGTGCCGCCGATTTGAAGTTCGCAAACCGCGAGGCGCAAGCCCGCGCTCCGGACCTCAAATATTCGGCGATCCGCCTGAGCTGTTTGCCGCTCTGGCGGCCAGCGTATATCGTCCGAATTGGGAGGAGCGTGATGTCAGGGACGCTGCTGTTTACGCCGCTGACGATCCGGGATGTCAGCTTGCGCAACCGGATTGCGGTGCCGCCGATGCACCAATATTCCGCAATCAAGGGATTTCCGACCGACTGGCATCTGATGAATGCCGGCAAGTTCGCCGCCGGCGGCGCCGGTCTTGTCGTCGTCGAATCGACCAAGGTGGAGCGGCGCGGCTGCGGCACGGTCGGCGATCTCGGCATCTGGGACGACGCTTTCGTCGCGCCGCTGGGGCGGCTCGCGACATTCATCAAGCAGCAGAACGCGGTTGCCGGCATCCAGCTCGGCCATTCCGGCCGCAAGGCGCGCGCCAATCGCCCCTGGGAAGGCGACGGCCCGCTGCAGCGCACGCCCGAGATCGACGACTGGGACGCCTGGACACCGGTCGCCCCGAGCGCGCTCGCGCATAGCGACAAATGGCCGGTGCCGCAGGCGCTAGAACTCCACGAGGTCAAGAACCTCGTGCAGGCCTGGGGCGAAGCGGCGCGACGCGCCCATCAAGCAGGTTTCGACGTGCTGGAACTGCATGGCGCCCACGGCTACCTCGTGCACCAGTTCCTGTCTGAGCGCTCCAACCGGCGCACCGACGCATATGGCGGCTCCGAGCCGAATCGGATGCGATTTCTGATCGATATCGCGGAAGCGGTGCGCGCGCATTGGCCCGACAACAAGCCTTTGTTTGTCCGCTTGTCGGTCGAAGACAAGGCGGGATGGGGACCGGAACAAAGCGCGAGGCTGGCGAAGATCCTTAAGATGCGGGGCGTCGATGTCATCGACTGTTCATCGGGAGGCATTTCCGATGCTGCCCCGATCCTGGGGAAGGAAATCAAATACAGCTACCAGGTGCCGTTGGCGGAATATGTCCGCCGCGAGGCCGATATCATGACCATGGCGGTTGGGCTGATCATTCACGGCGACCAGGCCGAGCAGATCCTGCGCAACGGGCAGGCCGATTTGGTTGCCGTCGGGAGGGAAATTCTCAATAATCCCAACTGGCCGATGGATGCTGCCTTGAAATTGGGCGTTGAAGGTCCATTTCGTGACGTGCCGCCGCAATTCGGCTATTGGCTTGGCACCCGTGCGAAGCGGGGATTTGGAACCAGGCCCTCGACTTGGCAGGTCGGTCTTGAAGAGACCGGAAAGCTTTTGTGATTTTTTCGATCTTGGCCAGACCGGAGTCTGGCTCTAACATGCGTTTCGCGTTTCGGCATGTTCCTCGGACGGTGCGGGAATATGAGCGCCAGAAATTGTAAGTTGCTGGTAGAGATCTGGATCTGAAGTTCGCGTTCGCGGCCGCGTCGGGGCGGAAGTGGGGGCGAAAGACATACCTGTTCCACGGGGCACGATCAAACGCGGGAAAGCGGCGAAGCAATGCGGAAGAATATCCTGTTCGTCTTGGGCGCGCTGGCCGGCGCCGGCCTGACAGTTCTCGCGACCGGCCCCCAGGGTGAACAGCTGATTGCCAGGGCGCGCGCCGCCGCGGGCGTGGACACCTATTCGGAACTCAATCTGTTCGGCGAGGTGTTCGAGCGCGTCAAGGCCGACTATGTCGAGAAGCCCAGCGATTCTGCGCTCGTCGAGGGCGCCATCAACGGTATGGTCACCTCGCTCGATCCGCATTCCCGCTACATGAACGACAAGGCCTGGCGTGAAATGCAGGAGACGACCTCCGGCGAGTTCGGGGGCCTTGGTATCGAAGTGACGATGGAGGACGGGCTCGTAAAGGTGGTCGCGCCAATTGACGACACGCCGGCCGCAAAGGCCGGTATCATGTCGGGAGACCTCATCACCCAGATCGACGGCGAGGCGGTGCTGGGTCTCAGCCTGGAGCAGGCCGTCAACAAGATGAAGGGCGCGGTCAATACCAAGACCAAGCTGAAGATCAGTCGCAAGGCCAAGGACGCGCCGTTCGACGTCGTGATCACCCGTGAGATCATCAGGGTGCGCCCGGTCCGCTTTCATACCGAAAGCAACGACATCGGCTATATCAGGATCAGCTCGTTCAACGAGCAAACGACGGATGGCCTGCACAAGGCGATCGCGGACATCGCCAAGCAAATCCCGCAGGACAAGCTTGCGGGCTACGTCGTCGACCTCCGCAGCAATCCCGGCGGCCTGCTGGACCAGGCCGTTTCCGTCTCCAGCACCTTCCTGGCGCGGGGCGAGATCGTCTCGACGCGGGGGCGCAATCCCGAGGAAACCCAGCGCTTCACTGCGCATGGTGGAGACCTCACCAAGGGCAAGCCGCTCATCGTGCTGATCAACGGCGGATCGGCATCAGCGTCCGAAATCGTGGCCGGCGCGCTGCACGATCACAAGCGTGCGACCCTGGTCGGCACGCGCTCGTTCGGCAAGGGGTCGGTGCAAACGATCATCCCGCTCGGGCCCGGCAATGGTGCGCTGGCGCTTACGACCGCACGTTACTACACGCCGTCCGGACGTTCGATCCAGGCCCAGGGCATCGCGCCCGACATTGAGGTGCTGCAGGAGGTCCCAGACGAGTTGAAGGGGCGTGCCGACATCAAGGGCGAAGCTTCGATGCGGGGACATCTTATCGGCGATGGCGGCGCGGAACAAACCGGCTCGCAATCCTATGTGCCGGCGGACGAGAAGGACGACAAGGCGCTCAACGCCGCCTACAACCTGCTGCGTGGCGTTACGGTCAATGCGGACGTAAGGCCCTCGCCCAAAGTGACGGTCCCGAATTGAGCTTCCTGGCTCAGCCTGCGAGCGATATGGCGGTCGCGCGTTGGTAACCGGACGAGAACAGGTGCGCGATCTCGGCAATCGGTTTTGCCGCGCTGAACAGATATCCTTGCATTTCCGTGCATCCGAGCGTGCGAAGCAGCTGCCGCTGTTCTTCCGTCTCAACGCCTTCCGCAGTTGTCTCGATGTTTCTCGCGGCCGCAAGCCCGACCACCGCCTGGACGATGCTTGACGAGCCGTCCGGATCGGCGACGTCGTTGACGAAGCTGCGGTCGATCTTGATCTTGTCGAACGGAAAGCGCTGCAGGTAGCTCAGCGACGAATAGCCAGTGCCGAAATCGTCGAGCGCGATCCGTACCCCGATGCCGCGAAGCTGATGCAGGATGTCGAGTGCGGCTTCGTCGTCGCGGATCAGTACCGCTTCGGTGATCTCCAGTTCCAGCCGGTTAGCCGGCAGTCCGGACGCCGCAAGCGCAGTCATCACCTTCAGAGCGAACGTGCCGCTCTTGAACTGGACCGGTGACACGTTGACCGCGAGGCGGATGTCGTCGGGCCATTTGGCCGCGTCGGCGCAGGCTGTATTCAGGACCCATTCGCCGAGCTGGTTGATCAGGCCGGTATCCTCGGCAATCGGGATGAACTCAGCGGGTGAAATGATTCCGCGCTTGGGGTGGCGCCAGCGCACGAGCGCCTCGCAGCCGGTGATCGTGTCGTCCCGAAGGCGGATGCAGGGCTGATAGTGGACTTCCAGCGCGCCGGCGGAGATCGCGCGGCGCAGATCGCTTTCCAGCTGGCGCCGGGCCTTCGCCTTCGCATCCATTTCCGCCTCGAAAAAGCGGTGTGTCCGCCGGCCGGCCGACTTCGCCGCATACATCGCCAGATCCGCGTTCCTCAGGATTCGATCGAGATCGACGCCGTGTTCGGGCGCAAGCGCAATGCCGATGCTGGCATCGCTGGCCAACTGATGGCCGAGGCAGTCGAACGGCGCGCGGATGGAATCGAAGACCCTTGCGACGAGATCCGTCACCTCGTCGGTTGCCTTGACCGCCGTCTGTACGATCGCGAACTCGTCGCCGCCCAGCCGGGCGACAAAGCCGCCGGCGCCGACGCATTCACTCAAGGAGAGCGAGACCGACTTGAGTAACTCATCGCCGACCTGATGCCCGAGCGTATCGTTGACGCTCTTGAACTCATCGATGTCGATGTAGAATACGGCAACATGCTGCCCCGGCAGGATGTCGGCAAGCTCCTGGGTTAGCCACTGATGAAACAGGGTGCGGTTCGGCAGGCCGGTCAGCGCATCGTAATGGGCAAGACGCGTAATCCGCTGCTCGGCAAGGCGGCGATCGGTGATATCCTCATGGGTAGCGACCCATCCGCCATCCGCCAGCGGCTCATTGACGATATGGATGAAACGACCATCGGAAGTCTCGATGACAATACTCTTCTTCTGCCCGATATCGCGCAGGATTGAAGCCACATAGTCATCGACGTCGCCGAGGAACGAACCCGTGGCCTTGCGGTGTGCAATCACCTCGCGGAAGCCGCATCCCGGCTTCACCACATCGACCGACAAACCGTACATCTCGATGTAGCGGTGATTGCAAATCACCAGCCGCTGCGATGAATCGAACAGCAGCAGCCCTTGCGTCATGTGGTTGATCGCCCGATCCAGCCGCTGCTTCTCCAGCGTCAGGCGCTCCTCCGAAAATCGGTAATCGCGCGACAGCCTGCGGACTGCGAGGAACAGCATCGCGGCGATCAGCGATACGGAGCCCAGGCCCACTCCAACCAGGAATCCCATCTGCTCCCGCCAGCCGGCGAGAGCCGCAGTGACCGTCGTTGAGGCCATAACAAGGATCGGAACGCCGCCGAGGTTGTAGGTCGCGCCAAGCCTCTCCCCGCCGTCGGCAGGGTCGACGTAAATTCCGCCGGCGGCGCCGGTTTGCCCGATCGCGCCGCGGAACATCGGTCCATTGCGGACATTGCGCCCGATCAGCGCGTCATCGTGCGGATAGCGCGCCAGCAGCGTACCGTCGCGGTGGATCATGGAGATCGAGGCACTCGCTCCGAGTGTGACGGAGGCGAAGAATTTTTCAAAATTGGCCGGCTCGAAGCCTCTTCCGACGACGCCGAGAAATTCGCCGTTCGGGCCGGTCAGCTTGCGAACGACCAGGGTCGTCCAGGCGCCGGAGATGCGGCTGTGCACGGGTTCGACCAGGACGTCGGGCGACTGCGGGTCGGTCTTGAAAGCCCTGAAATAGTGCCGGTCCGCGACATTGACGGCGGGGACCGGCCAGACGTTCGAGGAATTGATCAGCCTGCCTTCGGCATCGAACAGGGTGACGCCGCCGACATAGGACAGTGCGCCGATCCTGGCTTTGAGCATCGCATGAACGTCGGCACCCGACATGCTCAGCTGGAAACGTTCGCTGGTGTCTATTCCCGCGGACTGTACGAAGGCAGCGACATCCTGCTGGATTGCCCCGAGATCCCGGAACTGTTGATCGAAGTGGCGCGCGAGCAGCAGTACGGTGTTTTCGAGTTCGCGCTTTGCGTCATTCAGTGCGCGCTCCCGGAACACCCCGGCCACGATCGTTGTGCCGACCACGATCGCCGTGATGAGGAACAGGCCCCCGATCAGCAGCCCGCGGATCGGGCCGCCGCGCGAGGAACTTTTGATGTCGAGAGAGGCGAAGCCTTTGGTCATCGTTTCCCGTTGGCGCTTGGGTGACGGCGGGTGCGGCGTATCCGAAAACCCAACATGACGAACAGTTATCGCAGGCGGTATGGAAGTAGAGTTAGGATTCGCGGTTAATGGCCGGCTAACCCAACTTGCGCAGAATCGCACCCTGGCTATAAGCAAATCAATGCCTTAGCCAAAAAGTTGGCACTACATTTTCTTGCGAATTGGGATCAGGCGGTTTGTTCGAGAGCTGGCAAGTGCTGCTCGGTG